>JFJP01027311.1_pt1 | contig 14819 bp, 15 predicted proteins | sample 431651 | NCBI WGS metagenome assembly JFJP01 (sample SAMN02602958, study PRJNA72255) | Microbial mat metagenome, whole genome shotgun sequencing project. | biome: fresh water; feature: sink hole; material: water; isolation source: purple microbial (photo- and chemosynthetic) mats found in...
TTTTATCAATTTGCCAATTTTTCGATAAAAGTCCTTCATTTTCAGGGTTTTTCGGCTTATTTTCTGAGAAAAAACTTTCTCTCAGTAGTAAATCCTTATGAGTTTTCGTAAAAAACTCCGAAAAAATTGGGTTTCTCTTTGTTTTTCTCGAAATTTCAGGGCTTTCTGCTTCTTTTTCGACCCAAATCTCCAGATCTTTTGGCTTATTTATCAGGTTTTTATGCAGAAAACCCTCTTTTTTTATAGTTTTTTCGTCTTTATTCCTAAAAACGGTGTTTTCTTCTGAATTTCTCAGTGATTTTTCATTGAGAAACTGGTGAAAAAGCCTATTTCTGAAATCTTCAAAAGGACTTTGTTCGAAAATATTCGTTTTTTCTTCTAAATTCGAGAAATTCTGGCTTCTAAAAGAGAGTTTTTTAAAGGAATTTCCTTAGAAAAATCACTACTGAGAAGATATTGAAAGACTGTTTCTGGTAAAATAATCTCGAAGTTCCTTTTCTGAACAGAAAATTACACGATATTTATCAATGCTTTTCGAGAAATTTGACTTGATTATCTGATAAGGAGAAAAAGAGGTTTTTTTGATAAAATTCTCTTGAGAAACTGAAGAATTCTCGATAAAATTACCGATTTCTAAGGATTTTTTCTCATTTTCTTTTGATTTTTCTTCAATTTTCTCATTTTCATTTGATTTTTCTCGAATTTCATCAGAATTTATTGAGTTTTTTGCTGAAAAGTCCTTTAATTTCTCAATTTCTTTTTCGAATTTTTCTTCAAGAATTTCAACAGAATCAACTGCTTTTCCTTCATAATTTTCATGAGAAATTTCTTCATTTTCTTCATAATTTTCATTAGAAAAATCCCGATTTTTTTCAATAAACAGAGCTTTTTCCCAATATTTATTCAATATTTTCCTCGTTATATAGCCTCTCCAAGTCTTTTGAATCAAAATTGCGATATTCTCTAATATATTACATTTTTCTCCAAGGATTTCATCAAGATTGATCTCCTGTAAGCTCAAAGAAACGCGCTTTTCGTGATAAAAGTCCGATATCTTGTAAAAACAGGCCTCAGAAGCAGATTTCTCATCGATTTTATCATAAAAAACGAGTTTTTCAGAGGTTTCTTGAGATATTTGAGTTTTGAGGTTTTTATCAGAAATTATGCTATTTTTTATCGCGAAATTCTCGTTTTTATCACAAATTTCTTTTTCAAAGGGGTTTTTGTCTTTTTCTTCTTCTTCGTTAAGGATTTGGAGAAAATTGGCTTGTTTGAAGGAAAATTCGTTTGTTTTATTAGGAAAATTCGTTTTATTATGAAGAACTCTAGCCATTTTTCTCGAAATATCATCGAATTTCTTCTTTATTTCCGTTATTTTCTCGCTTTTTTTCTTTTTTTCTTTGATTTTCTCGCTTTTCTTCAGAAAAAGAGGCTTTTCTATTGTTTTTTCTTCTTTGGGAATATCGCATTTTTTCCAGGAATTCATGATTTTGCGATATTCAGCTTGTATTAAGCTGAATTTCTTATCTAAATCGTCATTATTTTGCGATATTTCTTCTTTTTCTTCGGTTTTTTTCAAAGGAATTCTTCTGAAATTCACAAAAACGCTTTTTTTTAGTTTTTCTTTTGATTTTTCACCGACTTTTAACAGATTTTCCCGAATTTTCTGTTGTTTTATAAATTCAGCAACTAGTTCTTGAAGATTTTTCTCTTCAATTTTCTCTCTTTTCTTATTGATAAAACATCGTATTTCCTCAGTTTCTTTCATATTTTTCCCTATTTAATCATATTTTCAAATAAAAAACAAGAAAAAACCTTACTTTTCTTCTTTTTTTCACAAGAAATCTCGTTTTTCTCTTGAATTTTCCTTTTAGATGCTAAAAATAGGGATATTTGAATAGAAAAATATCAAGAAAACTTTGAATAATCTGTTTGATTTCTGATGAATTTCTTAGTAAAAGAAAGTCTAAACCCATGCTTTTTTTGCGATTTTCTTCAGAAACTGGCTTTTTTACCTTCGATCTTTCGAAAAACCCCCTCAAAAAGAAATTTTCCTTCTTTTTTATCCGTTAATTTTATCGATAAATACTAAGAAAATACCCGTTTTTGATCAACTCCCCAAGGAAATCCTCCCTTTTTAGGAGAAATTCGTGATGAAATTCCCGATTTTTCCAAGAATTTTCTTCTGTTTTCCTCACGAATTTCGAAGTTTTTCAATGATAAATAACGCTGAAATTCGAGTTTTTTCTCTTGTTTTTCGCGAGTTTTTATTAAGAATTTTGCCTTTTTCTCTTGAAATTTTCTTAAAGTCTTTGAAATTAGTGTTTCAAAAGCATTTTTCCTTTGTTTTCCCTGAAGAAAATCGGGCTTTTCTAAAGGATTTCTATTGATAATTTTTTCATTGTTTTTTCTTGGTTTTCTTTTGATTTTTCTCACTTTTTTCTTTGCAGAAAACTCCGTATTTTTCGTCGTGAAATTCGCGCTTTTTCAAAGGTTTTTATTTAAAAAAAAAGGGGGGAATTATCATAAAAATCATGTTTTTAGAGGTTTTTCGCAAAAAATTACAAGTTTTTTTACTCATTGGAAGTCTCAATTCGGTCACTTGCGAAAACCTGGGTAAATACCACTTTTTTCGAGATATTCGGCGATTTTTCAGTATTTTTTCGAAAGTTTTTTCTCATTTTTTTTTTTACAGGAAAAAATTTATAAAAAAAAAAAAAATCAATTTTAAAAAAAAAAAATTGATTTTTTATAAAAAAAAACCATAAATATCACAAAAATCTCAAATTGCAAATATTGTAAATCATCTCAAATAGAGTTAAAATAGCATCATTAAAAAGATTTTTTTATTTTTATCTATTTTACCCCCTATTTTTTAAAAATTAGATATTTAAATTTCTTTTCTTTAATTTAACAAAAAACTGACAATAATGAACTTCAACCCAGCGCAAAACCGTTACCAAGACCCTGAACTTATGAAGAATTTTCATCGTCTTTTCTATAATTTCTTCCCGAATTTCTACCCCCCTCCTCTAGAAAACCCTCCTTTCCCATTGAATTTCTTCGAAAAATGGCCAGAAGAGGACGAAAACAAGTACTTTATCCTATTTCCTTAATAAAAACTCATAAAAATCAAAAGAAACCCGATGTTTGTCTCTTCTCAAGCCGAAATCACCAAAAAACTGCTAAAACTCGAAAAAGAGCCAAAAGGACCCGTTTCTAAGCCAAAGTTCTTTAAAAATCCTTTAAATCAAATAAAAACCAAATTTTCTTTTATAAAAAGTTTCGAGAATTTCGACAAAACTGAGAGAAAACCCGATAAAAAATACAACAAAATCGCTGATAAAACTCATCAAAACCCCTCAAATTCTTCGAAATCACATCTTTGTAACTGTAATAAGACGAATTGTCTGAAGCTTTATTGTGAATGTTTTGCTAATGGGGAGATTTGTGATAGTAATTGTCATTGTAATTCCTGTAGTAATAACGACGGGAATGTTTCTTTGCGAAATCAGGTGATTCTTAACATAAAAATGAAGAATCCCTTTGCTTTTGAGAATAAGTTCAAGAAAGAAACACCGATAATTAAGAAAAGTAACAATAAAGGCTGCAATTGCAAACGGTCCAAATGCCAAAAGAAATACTGCGATTGCTTTCTTGCCAAGTGCTTTTGTAATGAGAACTGCAAATGCGATAATTGCATCAATATAGACCCAGAAAAAACAAAGAAAAATGAAATAATGCAGAATTTAAATGAAAAAATGTGTGAAAAATTCCAAGAAAAAAACAGTGAAAAATTCGATGATAAAAACATTGAAAAAATAGATGAAAAAAACAGTGAAAAATTCAATGGAAAAATGAGTGAAAAAATCAACGAGAAAAAATATCGCAATTTTGAACAAGAAAAAATCGACAATTTCGATTTTGGTGAGACTCTATGCAAGAAGTTCAAAGGGAGTTTTGATGAGGAATTGAGCAAGAAACGCAGTAGTTTTGAAGAAGAAAAAAGGGATTTGAGAGATATTTTTGGAGAGAAATTTCCAGATGAGAGTGCGGAGAAGGAAAATTAAAGATTTGGGATAATTTTATTTTATTTTATTTTAAGAGTTTTTTTTTCTTTAGTTTTTTAGAAAGTCTTTTTTTTCAAAAATTTCTGTTTAATCTCGTAAAATGAGAGTTATTTGCATATTAAATAAAACTTATTTCATTTATTTGTGTTAAATTTTTCTTATTTTAAACAAAAAACAAAGAAATGTTTGAATTTAATAAAAAATTAGTTATTTTAAAAATTTTAAATTTATTAAAAACTCAATTTTTAAATAACAAAATGAAAAAAAGACTTAATTTTTATATTTTTTTTTTTAAATATAAGAAAATCTTATATAAAATAAATATTAGCTTACAACACAACAAAAAATAGAGAAAAAAAGCGAAGTTTTTGTAAAATATATCACAAGTTATTAAAAACAGACAATTATTATAATAAACAAACTTAAAAAAAAAACACACAAACCATAAAAAAAACTTATAAATACATTCTCAATCCTTCACTTGTCATCAATATCGTTCATAAACCTGTCAAAATCACACAATTGTTCTCTTTTCTCATCTTCTTCCTCTTCATCCTGAGCTTCGTTTATCTCTTTTGTCTTTGGATTAGGATTATTCTCCACAAAATTCTTTTCATGAGGATTCATCGATTCTTTTCGTAAATTCTTCAATTCTTCATAGTTTTCTTCATAGGTTTCTTTCCTTTGGAAGCACCTATCGATAAAAAAAATGAAATTTACAATGAAATTTTCAATGAAATTAAATAAAAAACAGATTAATTATTTAATTATAAAGTTAATAAAATCAAATACAGATGAAATTCAAATGAAAAACAAATGAATTTCATCAATGAATTACAAATGAAATTTTTTTATTAATGAACTTAATTAATGAAAAAACTTAAAATCCAAAAGCGAAAAAAAAATGGAAATCTTTTTTAATTTTAAAAAAATTACGTTGCTTTCTCTAAGCATGAAAAGCTCTTCGTAAGTTTCAAAGGCGATGATTTCACATCTAAATCATCAATACTGTTCAAAGAGGAAATCTTACTCGAAGAATCAGGGCTTAAAGGCTTATCATTTGAAGGATTAGAGATCTTGAACTTGAATTCTAAGGAAATGTTCCTTTTTTGTGGACTTGGATAAAGAATTTGACTGTTGGACAAGAGTTTCTTCACATCAAAACCCAAACGAGTGAAGTTGTCGCTTTGACTTCGGACCATTTGTTTCATTAATGCTTGTTGTTAGAAGAAAGCACGAGAAAAGGCTTTTTTTTTTGAGAAATGGTGTCTGTTGTTTATAATCTTTGAAATAGTGATTTTGAGCTGAGTTTTGAAATAATTATAATTTTGGGGTTTTTGATAAAATTTTAGTAAAAAAATAAAAAAAAAGTATCTAAATTCATTTTATTCATAAGGGAACTTTTCACTTTTTTGCGATTTTAATGAAATTCGTCTTTTTTTAAATAATGAGAGAGAGAAAAAATCGATTTTTTTAAAAAAATCAAAAAAAAAGGGTTACGTTGGCTAGAAGCCTTGTTTTTATGGGTTTTTAAAATAAATGATAATTGTTTTAAGATTTTTATTAATTTTCATATATTTCAAAATTTTATTCGGTTTTATATAATTTAATTTAATTTTTTCCTACAAACAAATATTTTTAAACAATCAATACCCCCCCTCCTAATCTCAATTTTCTATGAGTGATCTAGAATCAAGATTAATTAATGAAGATTCCCCCAACAAAACTTTCTCGATTTCGTCTCAAGACCTCTGGTACTTTATTTTCTCAAAACTATCTGTTATTTCTTTTTCTGTTATTTCTTTTAAAAAGTAATTTAATTCATCCCGATTCAATACGAGAAGGAAAGAGTTTAGAGCAATTGCGAACTATGAAAGGCAATGAGGGATTGGCAAACATGCTGAAAATCAATCTCAAGGTAAGCTTTTGCTTTATTTTCCTTTTCCTTCCCCTTTCGGGAATATTATCAGTTCTTTTTATTAAAAATTCAAAGATTTATTTTTTCTTATTAAAATTTATTTGTTCTTTAAATATTTGACAATTTTATTCAAAATCCTCAATTTCCTCATTTTTCCCATTGAATTTTTATTTTCTAGTCTGGACTTAATCCCGAAGATGCTCACGATATGATAGAAAGAATCAAAGAGTCTTTTAAAATTCATTTCTCTTTTTAAAATCCTCTTTAATAGATTTGGCGATAACAAGCCTATAGTAAAGCCTGCGACAACGATCTGCGAGTTCATAATGGAATGTCTCGAAGATAAGATTCTAAAGATCCTTCTCGTTGCGGCTCTCGTTTCGCTGATCATGGGCGTCCTAACTGAGGGTATCGAAACTGGCTGGATTGAAGGCTTCGCGATTTTTATTGCAGTTTTCCTGATAGTCTCCGTCACAGCAGTGAACAACTATTTAAAAGAAAAACAGTTCAGAAAGCTTTATGCGCAATTAGATGATCGTAAAGTGAATGTGATCCGTCAGACCAAGATACATTCGATCTCCATCTATGATCTACTGGTTGGCGATATTATGAAGATCGATACTGGTGAGATCTTCCCAACAGATGGGCTTTTGATCAATGGGTTCAATGTCAGCGTTGATGAATCTGCAATGACTGGAGAAAGCGATTTGATCAATAAATCGGCTTTAAATCTCAAAGATGAATCACATAAAATCAATCCTTTTTTGCTCTCTGGCTCGAAAGTTATTGAAGGAACGGGAGAAATGATCGTTATCGCAGTTGGGGAAAAGTCTTATCAAGGCCAACAGAAGAAATTAATGATGGATGAAGTCAAAGAAGAGTCACCTTTACAACAGAAACTCGCGGTTTTGGCTGATCAAATAGGCTATATGGGTACTATCGCCGCTTCAGCCATGTTTTTACTGATGATTTTACATATGATCGTGGAGAAAATCATCAATGGAGAGGCTTTATTCAATTCAAACACCTTGAATTATATCGTGAATTCCTTCATTCTAGCCGTGGTTATTATCGTGGTCGCAGTTCCTGAAGGATTGCCCCTGGCTGTAACGATCTCCCTTGCTTATTCAATGGATAAAATGAGGAAAGAGAACAATTTTGTCAGATATTTACAAGGTAAAAAAAAAAGAGTTTTTCTTTAAAATTATTTTTTTTTTCTCTCTCACTAATTTAATTAAATATTGCTTTTTTTCTGATTTTTGCGATAAAATGATCATTAATTCTCTTTGAAAAAAAGCTTGCGAGACTATGGGAGGAGCGAATAACATCTGTACTGATAAAACTGGTACTTTGACGAAGAATTTGATGACAGTGACGAATCTCTTCATCGAGGAAAACATGCATAGTCACATAGAGAAAAACAATGTGAGAGAAGCCACTTTAAACCTTCTTTGTGAAGGAATCTGCATAAATAGCAATGCTTTGCCGAGAATCAGCAAGAACTCTTTTGAACATAACGGCAATAAAACTGAATGCGCATTATTGGAATTGGCTTATAAATTCGGCTTTAATTACGAGAAATATCGCCCTTCTGATAAAATAAAGAAAATGATCCCTTTTTCCTCAACAAGAAAGAAAATGACTGCAGTTTATCAGATGGAAGAAGAAGTAATCAGAGTTTATAGCAAAGGAGCTCCTGATGTTCTATTGGAGAGATGTTCAGAATATATCAATAATGAAGGCACAAAAACCAAGTACTATACCAAATTTTCTTCTTTAATTAAATAATAAAATTAACTAATTACTTAATTTAATTGAATATCAATAATTTACTGAAGAATGACTCAGGATTTCAAAGACCGAATTACCAATAAAGTGATCAAATCCTATGCGAAACAAAGCTTAAGAACGCTGCTTCTTGCTTATAAGGACCTAAAGCCCAAATCGAAAGATATCGCTTACGAAACTTTGAACGAAGAGTTTCTTGAAGACGATCTGATCCTTATTGCAATCGCTGGTATAAAAGACCCTTTACGAGATGAGATTCCTGAGGCAATAAAGAAATGTAAATCCGCTTCGATTACTGTTCGAATGGTCACTGGTGATAATATGGATACCGCCATCGCCATTTCTAAAGACGCAGGCATAATTCCAAAGGATTACGAATATACTGAGAATTCTTTTGTTGTGATGGAAGGCAAGCATTTCAGGACTTACGTATAGAAAAACCGTTTTTTACGATATAATCTCTATATTTTCTTTATAAAATAAAGGTTGGAGGCTTAACAAGAGCTACAAAGGACGAACCAGCGAAAGTATCAGATATCGCTTCTTTTGAGATAGTTGCAAAGGAATTACGAGTATTAGCTCGTTCCTCTCCTGAAGATAAATACTTATTGGTCACTGGACTGAAACAATTAAATAATGTGGTGGCTGTTACTGGAGACGGCACAAACGATGCCCCAGCGCTTAAAAAGGCTGACATCGGACTGGCTATGGGTATCGCTGGCACAGAAGTCGCGAAAGAAGCAGCTGGAATCATTCTAATGGACGATAATTTCAACAGGTTTTTTCTTTAAAATACGATATATTTCATCAGTATTTTCTTATAAAGTATCGTGGTTGCTGTTAAATGGGGAAGAAATATATTCGATTCTATCAGGAAATTCCTTCAATTCCAATTAACAGTGAATGTTGTTGGTGTTTTCATGTGTTTTCTCGGAGGTGCTGTTATCAAGGAATCTCCATTGAATGCAGTTCAGATGTTATGGGTTAATCTGGTCCAAGATACCTTTGCAGCGCTAGCTCTTGCCACTGAAGAACCTAATGATGAAGTGCTGAAGAGACCTCCTTATACTCGGGATGAACATATGATCACACCTTTGATGTGGAGAAATATCTTCGGACAAGGACTTTTCCATATAATATTCCTCACAATATTCCTTTTCTATGGCGATATTTGGCTAGGAATCCCTAGTGGTCGAAACAATGAAGAATGGACTTTTGCAAACGGATACCATTACACGTTATTCTTCGAAATGTTCGTGTTTTTGCAGCTTTTCAACGAAATAAACGCAAGGAAATTGAAAAAAGATGAGTTTAATGTCTTCAAAGGCTTCTGGACTAATCCACTTTTCCTTATTATCTTCTTCGGAACGATATTCGTTCAGATTATCTTAGTGCAAATGGGAGGATATGCTGTTAGATGTACTCCTTTGACTTGGGATTATCATTTGTTATGTGTGGCGGTTGGAGCTTTGAGTCTTCCTTTACAAGTTCTGATCAAATTCTTGCCAGAAAGCTTATTTGCTAATGTTAAGTTCTTTAGAACGACAGAAGAGAATTTAGAAAACTTGATGAGGGAAGAGACCTTTGTGGAGAGACTCAAGAAGCCATCGAAAGCTAGATCGTTCATGAGGTCGAAATCAAGAGCTGAAGGGTTCTCAAGAACCAGTTTCCATAAGATTTTGTGAAAGGTAAGAGAATAAGAGAAAAATTAAAAAAAAATTGAATTGAAAATTTTAAAAAAAATTTGAAATTTTATTGAAAAAAAGAAAAAAAATTTTGAAAACAAATAAAAAAAAAATTTTTTTTAAAATAAATAATTTTTTTTTTAATTTCTCTATAAATTAACATATTTAAACAGAATCCCTTTCTTGCAACATCTCCTCCAGCTCTTTATCACATTCTTTACTTTCCTCCCCGTTCCTTTTCCTACCATTTTTTCTTTCTTCATTCTGAATTTTCATCATAGTTCTTGTGTAAATTTTGCTGTAAAGTAAATTTTTTGCGTTTTCAATCTCATTATTCTCGACTGTCTGGCCACTAAACATCGATTTTAATGCCTTTAAAGCCTGAATTTCCTCATTTTTATCCAATAAATTCTCCATTTTTTCATCGAATTCACCCATAAATGTATCATTCAACAAATCTGAAGCCAAAGGCCTTAGATCTTCATTGATTTGTAGAGTTCTTTTAAGGAAATTCTGCGCATTTATTGATAGATTTTCAGGTATTTTCGGCAAATCGCCATTTTTCAGCTTATTTATAATTAAATCCTTTTCATTATATAGATTTTCCCATGGTTTTCCCCCAGAAATCATCTCTAAAATCACACATCCCAACGCCCATATATCGCTTTTCATAGTTTTTTTCCCTTGTAAAAGGATTTCCGGAGCCAAATAACATAAAGAATTCTGCACAAAAGCCTTGTTTTCTGGATTCTGATTAAGAAATTTCTTTGAAATAGTGAAGAAATCACTGAGTTTCACGATACCGTTCAATCCTATCATTATATTGCTGGGTTTTAAATTCCCATGCGCAAATCCTTGTGTATTTAAATAATTCAAGCCTTGAAGCATCTGTTTTGTGAATAATCCACACATTTTTTCATCAAAAACCTTCATATTCTCTAATAATTTGTGTAAAGAACCTCCCGAAACTGGCTCGGAAATGATCATAATTTCATGTGGATTATGAATATTTTCGGCGATTTCGATATAATATATCAGATTTTCATGAAAAAGATCGAAGATCTTTTTGTCAAGATATAAAGCGACTTTCTTCCTGCTTTCCTCTTGACATAACACATATTTACAGGCATAGAACTTCCCATCATCAATATCCATGCATTCATTGACTTTTCCATTTGGTCCAATCCCGATTAAATCTCCTTCTTGATAACGAAAAGTTGGATCATTAAAAAGATTTTCAGGATTATGAGTGGGAGATGTAGGGTCTAAGGGATTGGGGTTTGGGATAGTTGATTGTAGTGTGTCAGAGGATGTGGGTTTGGCTTTTGAAGAGGAACGCAGACAACAAGAAGAAAATGGGTTGATGCTTCCCATTTTTATAAGTAGTAAATCGGTTTTTTTTTGTTTTAATTTTTTCTATCAAAATTTTCTTTTTATTTCTTATAAATTTCAATTTTTTACAAAAATAAATAAAACTATTTATTTTTTTTAAAAATAAAAAATTTCTTTGAAGTATTTAAAAAAAAGGTGAGCTGTGGCTAAGAAAATTATCTTTCATTTTTCAAAAGGGTCTTCCAATTTTTCAACTGAATCAAGAGGGCCAGTGGCTTCTGAGATTAATTCCTGCTCTTCAATATTTTGCAAATTTTCTGTGAAAATCAGACAGTTTTTTTTTTTTTTTATCCAAGGTGCTTCGGGTTTGTTTTCCACGATTTGTGGCTGTTTAACAATATTTTCTTAAAAAACCGATTAATTTTATCAATATACCTTAATTTTTTCAAAAAGTGATAGATCAATATTTATCGTCAATTGTGGTGGTTCTGGTTTCGGTAGGCAAAACGAGAGTCTAGTTTCCTTTTTTCTCGTATTTTAACAAAATTTCTTTAGTATTTTACTAAATTCTTCATATTTTCTAATTCTATGACAATCGGTGGGAAAATCGAGCATAATCTATTCTCCGAGCTGAAAACTTCAAAGTAATTGCTATTTTCCTCTTCCTTTTGTGAGATCTGGAGTATCGGTTTATTAGTGAGAATTTGATATAGAAGCATTCTTAGAAAATTCACATTATCTTTGTAACAAGGAGGTATTATTTCATCAAGCTCTTCACATAAATTCAAAGCTGTATGATATTCTTTCATCTATATAAATAAATCACGATAAATTACAAATAAATTACAGATAAACTATCGATAATTCAAGATAATAAACCTGAATATAGCAAATAATCAGATTATACAGATATTCATGGAAAGCGAAACTGCTCGATTCCGAAAGTAGCTCGTTTTTTGGGCTTTCTTGTGACTTTTCCTCTCGAATTTCATTTAAAAAAGACTTAAATTGATAAGCTCTGATGAAATTATCTACAGATTCCTGATATTTTTTATCATAGAAGCAGAAAACACCTTTATAGAAGCAGAAGTCTGATTCTTTGAATATTGCACCATCCTTTCCCTTCTCAATAACGCTACTGATAATCTTCATATAATCCCCGTCTTCTTTCCCTGAATACTTCATCGAAGCCGCTTTCAACGCCAATAAACACTCATTATCGTTAAAAAACTCTTCATTATCACTAACTTCTAACAATTTCTTCAAAGAAACAAGACATAAGTTCAATTCCTTCATATGTACCAGACATTTGACCTTTGCAATCAGCGCTGAAATATCGCTGTTTTCTATTGATGTATAGCTGCACATGGCTTCTTCATAAAGACCACATCCGAATAAAAAATGACCTATAATCAGATCATTATTTTCGTTATGTTTCCTGAAATTCAAGAAATTTCTCAAGTCGCTGAAAGAACCTTCAATATCGCCTAAAACCAAACAACAAATCGCTCTATTATAATGACATTCAGGCCATAAAGCATTAAAGCTTAACGCTAGGGAAAAATCGGAATAAGCTTGAGTATATAAGCCTAAATCTGCAAATGCCACACCTCGAAGGAAGTAATACTCACTATGGCCTTCATCACTAATTTCTATCGCGAGGGATAAATCTTGGATTGTTGTGATATTTTCTTCAAAAATCAAGGAAATTAGAGATTTATAATAAAGAAGTGATGGGTTATTTGGCGATATTATTCGAGCTTTATCCAGGTTTTTTATTGCCAAATCTATATAGGAAGCTTCGGTTTTGAGAGTTTTGTTATAAATGAAGATGTAGGAAGCGAAAATATAGAAGGATGGCTCCATTTTTGAAGGGAAGAGAATATGGGCTCTTTCGAAGGAGGAGAGGCCCGAGGAGAGGTCTTCAGCGACTTGGATTTGTAAGATGCCTTCACAGATTAATTTGTTGTAGAGATCGGGATCGTCAATTTGAAGGATTTTGTTATAATCATTGATAGCGTTCTATTTTGAAAATTATGTAAATAAGAGAAAAACACACAAATTTCAAAAATACAGAAGAAAAATTTAAGAATTTGTTCATAAAATAAAATTTATGAATATATTGGCAATTTTTTTATTAATTACTTGATATTGAGACAATGAGAAAAAAGAAAAAGCTCTGTATTTAGGCAGTATTTCCTCAAGGATTTGTTCATCTTCTGTAATTTTTTGCGTTTTCCCGAATTCATTAAATTCTTCTAGAGCCTCCTCATATTTTTTCTTTATTAAGAAATTAACCTATATTTTTAAAAAAAAGTCCAATTATTTCCTTTTTTTAAATCATTACTGCATTAATAAATAAAGAAATATTAAAGATGTTTTCTTTATAAATATTGAGATGATCAATTTTATTGAGATTATATGAAGCTGTATAAAAGTCTTTGTCCAAGATATTTATTCTCGCCATTAGAAACAAGGCTCTGGTCACTGCTTTTTTATTGTTATTATATTTCAAAGCCTGTTGGAAATTCAAATAAGCTTCAGTTATTTTATCTAAAAAACAATGAACACCTACATATCATATACACAAAAAAACAAAAAATATGGACTTTCTTTGTATAAAATCTCTCCATATAACCCATAAATTTGGGAATTTTCTGAATCTTGTGTCAGAATCTTATATATTTCCTTTAAATAAATTGAAAATTTTGAAGATTTTACATAAGTCAGCAGTTTTAAAGCTTCATCTCTTCGGTTTAAAAAACTTAAAACAATGGCTTTTTTCTTGAAAACTAAGTAAAATGAGAGAAAACTCAAATGTTCACGATATAATTTAAATAAAAACGAAACTGATCAAAGGATTGAACAAATGCTTTATTGGCGAAAAAGTGGTTAAATTGATGTTTTTCTTCAGTTTATTCTTCATATCTGCTTCAATCGCTTTATTAAAGTCCTCGAAAGCCTTTTCAAACTCTTTTTTTCTCAGTAGAATCTTCCCACGATAAACCAAAGCATCATAAAAGTTCAAATCATTCTTTATCGCAGTATCTAGCTGAATATTAACAAAAGAATTCAAAAGGGAAAATTAAATCAAATCAAATTTCAACTATTTCCAAAGATTTCTCGATTTTTCCGATTTTTTTATAACAAACTGCTAAGAGAATATAGGCTGATTTCGAGTAAATTATATCATGTTTTATCACAAATTCCAGATTCTATTGATTTTCTTTGTAAAATTTAAAGAATTTCGTTTGTAAATTACATCTATTGCTAAAAGGAATTCATTTTTATGTAGATGAGCGAATCCGAGATAATAATGACCTTCTATGTGTTTTTGATTGATTTTTAACAATTCTTCAAAGAGTTTTATCGCTTCTTCGAAATTATTCTCAATTAAATTCTGTTTTCCCTAGTGAAAATGACTCAAAATTATGAGAAATCTTCAAAAAAACCGAACTTTTCTCAGAGTTTCAATCGCGAAATTCTCCGTTTTTTTTCTGTTGATTTTATTGATAATTTGTATTTTATCCTCGTTTTTCTTTAAATTTATCTGATTTGAGGTAATTAACGGTAATTTCTTTGAATTATTCGTTTTTAACAGATAAGGAGCTTCTTGTTGTCTAAAAGGTTGCAATTTTCCATAGTTTTTCTTGATGAAACTTATCTTTAAATTCAAAGGAGAAGCCCTTTTTCTCATGTTGTCTTCTAATAAAAACGAGGGTTTGTCCAATGCTGAATTTATGCCTAAAATGCTCTTTAAATGATCAACGTTTTTCTCGACTTTTAAAGGAATTATTTAAGGAAAATAGAGAGTTTTTTGACATGATAGGTTTTTTCGGTGAAAATCACGAGGTGGGGCATGGGGGATTGGCAGGTAATGAGATGGAAGAAAGGAGAAATTTGGCTTGATTGGCTGATTTTTCATTTTTTATTACAAAGTTTCTGAATAAGTAATTAATATGGTTTATTGTTAATGTAATGAAAAAGTGGGTTTTTGTATTTTATGTAATTATAAAATTTTTAATT
>JFJP01039588.1_pt1 | contig 14818 bp, 15 predicted proteins | sample 431651 | NCBI WGS metagenome assembly JFJP01 (sample SAMN02602958, study PRJNA72255) | Microbial mat metagenome, whole genome shotgun sequencing project. | biome: fresh water; feature: sink hole; material: water; isolation source: purple microbial (photo- and chemosynthetic) mats found in...
AACTTGTAATCTTTTCAAAAGTTGAAGCAGTCTTATTTTAGATTTAATTTTATTCCGGTTTTTAATATCTCTAAAGCAAAAGGGTTATTTGATTGTAAGTCTAAGTTTGAAATTGGATGTGGTTCAATTCTATTGTCAATATCTGCAGCCAACAACATAAGTTTTACCTGCGTATCAAATTTGTCCTTGTCAGTCAAATTTTCAATAACCAAAGCAATATCAATATCACTCTCAGCCCTTTGATTATTTCGGGCATACGATCCAAAAATATATGCTGATAATAAATCAGGTTGCTGATTTAATACAGCATGAATGTATTCTTTTACTATTTTATTAATGTTTTTATCCATAATCGTTGAATTTTTAATTGTTCCATCCAAGTACATGACAAAAAATTAAAATTACCAATCAAAATATCTTATTATCAACACGAACTTCTAAGCATCGAATATCTGACCATCATAGAAAATTCCTTCGTTAGGTGGAAGATGTGTATTAATTTGAAAATCAATTTCATCTACTTTCTTTTTTAAATAAAACACATCATTTTCAATGCTTTCAAACCTACTGTTAGCGGCATAACCTTTTAATAAGTATTCTTTCAACACTTTGTTTGCCCATATCCTAAACTGAATACCTCGATGAGATTTAACACGGTATCCAACTGAAATAATAACATCTAAATTGTATAAAACAATTTTTCTTTTTGCTTTTCTTTTTCCTTCTACCTGAACTGTCAAGTATTCCTTGACAGTTAAACCTGTTTCTAATTCCCTGGTTCGGCATAGCGTCTTCTATTGTTCGGCGAAGCGTCTTTAGCTATGCTTATTTTCAATTCGCTTCGATGTGCAAGAAATAACCACCCGCCCTTGCGGGATCGATAATCGTTATTTTGAGTTGTTTAGAATTTGTCGAATAAATTCATCATTCACATTTTCCATTTCATTTTTGTCATACATAAAGAGCAAAATAACCCTATCATTAACAATTTCGAAATAGAAAATAATTCTTCCACCGCCGCTTTTACCTTTTCCTTTACTTTTAATAGCAATTCGAGCTTTACGACAATTGGCAACAATCTCATCGCCCATAAATGGATTTTTTTCGAGTTCATCCAAAAAATGGGAATAATCTTCTTTCAACGACTTATATTTTTTTGATAACCGTTTAAGTGATTTTTCGAACTCAATAGTAGCCTCAAATTTCATTGATTAATTGACGTGCCGATTTTAATTTCTTAACTCCAGTATTGGAAAGTTCAATATCTTTTAAACTACGTTTAATACTACGAACTATTTTATCGGCTTGCTTATACGATTCGAAACGTTTGAATTCCTGTTTCGTCATCTCTACAATTATTTTTTTCATACAATTTTGTTTTTAAGTAAAAATATAATTACTTTGTTTTGTTGGTGTTTTTATGAACCCCAGTTCGGCTTTGTCTCTTTAACTACCATCGTACCCTTTGTTCGGAGTAGTCTCTTTGACTACGTCGAGTTAGAACTTGTCTCCGCCAGTAGTCGGACAAGCTGTCCACTGACGGAAGGAAAGCTCCGCTTTCCATATTTACACCGTTTGCACAAGCAATATAGTCTAATGTGCCCCCCGCCCGATAAGTTTGCATTTTGTTTATTTGAACCTGTACCTCGGTTTGCTCAGCAAGTTTTTAAGTTGTCTGTATTATATTTAATTTAATCCTACCGTATTTCGTGCGTTAAGCCCAATTTTTTCGGGGGTTTTAATTCAATTATTGAGAGTGCAAAGTTATTTAAAATAACAAAGAGCAAAGACAAAAGACAAAAGACAAAAGACAAAAGAAACCCTAAATTCTAAATATTATTTACTAATTTTAGTAAACTGCTGAATATAATCTTATGTTATCGTTTATTGGGGAACAAAAATACACATATTTTTTATAATTAACAAGCTGTTTTAAAGATATCAATAAATGATTTCTAATACTAAAAAAGACATGTCTAAGAATCAATGAATTATAGGGTGACATGAGGTAGAAATATTATCGGCCCCCCAACCCCGTTCGGCTGAGCGTTCGACTGAGCGTTCGACTGAGCTCACGCCGAAGTCTCACGCCGAAATCTCACGCCGAAGCCTGAAGGGGGAGAATATAAAGTGAGATTTTATGCTTATTTATATCCTCCTTTGTTTCATCCATAAGTAATAATGCTAAAAACACTGCTATTGTTCATTAACAATAGGTAGTGGGTAGTTGGTAGTGGGAAGTGGGTAGTGGGTAGTAGTTTTTACATAATCCTGAATTGTGTTTACTTTTTGTAAAGCTATTTCAGGATTAGACATTGTTCAATATCCTGAATTGTGTTTACTTTTTTTGTAAAGCTATTTCAGGATTAGACAATTTTGCCATCTTGTTCCCTTTCTCAAATACTTTATTCCAATGTCTTTCTCCTTTGGAGAAAGTCCACGAAGGGGGATAGAGGTCTATCTGTGAGAATAAAGAATAAAGAATAAAGAATAAAGAACAAAGAACAAAGACAAATGGTAGCGAAGCGGAAATCCCTCCACGATAGCTATCGGAATTAGCGGGACTACCCACTACCGACTTCAAACTACCGACTACCAACTACTAACTTCTATTACAATGCGTCAAACCGAAAATAACGGTTGTACGCTCTGCGAAACACAAATTTCATCTTCTTTATCTTCAGTCTTGATTCTTCTATCTTCTCTTACTACCGACTACAAACTACCGACTACTAACTACCAACTACTAGCTTCTATTACAATGCGTCAAACCGTAAATAAGGGTTTTACGCTCTGCGAAACACAAATTTCATCTTCTTTATCTTCAGTCTTGATTCTTCTATCTTCTCTTACTACTTACTACCCACTACCGACTACATACTACCCACTACCGACTACATACTACCCACTACCTACTACCGACTACCGACTACCGACTAAAAAGCTACCTACTAAACTTCTTCTTTCCACTTCTTCTTCACACTTGCCAACATTCCTTTTCCAAAAACGATGCCTACTCCAATTATGCCACCCAAAAACACAAAGATTATCAATATCATAGGTCGGTTTGGTTTCGATTTTTCGTAAGGCACAGCCACCGGTTCGATGATAGTGAATACGGGAGTGTCTTTTTTAACTTGTATTTTGGCTTGTTCCAGTTGTTTGGCTAATTCGGTAAAAACGGTATTGGCAATACCATATTTTGTTTGAACACGTGTAGTTTGTACCTGTGGCACGGCGCTGGTTAAACTTTTATACTGATCGGTTTTTTGTGCAATATTAATTTGATAACCTTCAGCTCTACCTTGTGCTTCGTTATAGCGTTCCTGAATGAAATCCAGTTCCGCTTTGGCTTTTTGAACTTTAAAATTTGTAATTTCGCGTTGCAATAAATCTTGTGCTTTTTTAGCCAATTGTGCTGCAGCCAATGCCTCGGGCATGTTTACCGTTAGGGTTAGAAAACCTTGTTTGGTTTCTACTTCCAACGAAATAATTTGATCGAGCGCTTTACTTAATTTATTTTGTTCTTCTGTTAATACAATTAGGTTTCCCTTTTCGTCTTTCGAGATTGTCACTTCCTTTTTTTTGCCTTTAATAGCCGAGATAATCACTCCCGGAAGTCCAATGGTATATTTTTTAATCGTTCCAATTACAGACTTTTTCTTATATTTGGTAGTATAATCGAACAAAGATACAGGTTTATCTATCTCTTTAAATTTGATAGGAGTATTCATCAACTCCAGTTTGAAGGGGATGCTATTAATAATTTTAGGATACACCACAGGCGAGAGATCAGCTCCTGCAGTGGAGGAACTTAAATCGATACCCGCCAAGGCAGCTAAGCCACTTAATCCACCTGCAGAACTTTTACTACCGGTTTGGGGTACCATAATGGTGGTGGCAGTATATTGAGCTGGAGAAGTTATAGCTACAAATACACCTAAAATGGTGGCTACCAAGATGCATATAATGATTGTTTTTCGACCAGCCCAAAGTGTTTTGGCCAGTGCAATCAAATCTATTTCGTCATCATCATTCTGTTCAGGTTGAACGTATGTTTGTTGTTCTTTCATATTTATTACTAATTTTTATAAAACACAGGTATTTAGGATATTAATTATTTACCATTTAATCAACTTACACTTTCCCACCGAATGAAGCAGGGTTTTTACTGATGTATCCAAAAGTTGCCATTCTGCATGAAGCAAAATTAATAGTTTTTCGTCATTTGTGTTCATCATAATTCAATTGCATTGGGTTGAATTAATTATTTGAAAGCAGATTCATCACTCGTTCTAAAATTAATAAAATCTATCATCTGCCAACCAAACTTTTTATAGAATTCGACACGAATAGTTCTAAAAACACTCTTTTCAATTTTGGTATTAGTTACTATCATTACATCAATATCGCCCCCTAACGCATCGTCGTTTGTACGTGATCCAAACAATATGTTAATAAGATAATGTGCTAATATGAGAACAAAGATAAAAGAGCAAAGAGTAAAGACAAAAGACAAAAATTTGAGAGTTTGAGAATGTGTTAATTTGAAAATTAAAATTAAAGAGAACATCAAACGCGAAACACGGAACGTCAAACGCGAAACTATCAAACATCAAACCATCAAACTTTCAAACTATCAAATGGCAGCGAAGCGGACATCCCGCCTAAGCGGGACACGAAACCTACTCTCGAACTAACTACCCACTACCTACAACCGACTACCGACTACCGACTACCGACTACCAACTACCTACTACTTATTGCAATCTTTCTAATAGCAAAATAATTGAAAGTGTCGACATTATCATCGAAAGTCCTTTAGAGATTGTTGTTTCTAAATCCATCTTTTCTTTGGGGTTAAGATCCTCTTGAATTTTCTCATCGTTCATTTTCATTGTAATGATAGAACCCGATTTAACTATTGGATAAAACCTTATGCCTAAGAAACGCTTGGTTGATACCATTTGATTGTTAGGGTAAGTTACCGTTACCGAGCGACGATCGGCATATTTTTGGAAACCTCCGGCAAAATTACGTATATACCATCCAGCATTTTTATCGCCCTGGAATACAATATTTTTTATAGAGTCGGTGTCATTAAACACACTATATTGACCCATACGCGTCCCCGTTTCAAGAATAGCAACAGTATTTTCCAACCGATTAATATTCACCACATCGCCTTCGAATAAAATAGGATTTTGATAAATACTATTACGATTAACCATGGCATCTCTTATGTTGATACTTACATCGCCACGATTATTATAGGTACGGAAAAGTGTTGCTCCATAAGGGTCGGCATCGGTTAGTAAACCACCTGCCATCCGAATTACATCGGAAAGCGTAGTTTGCTTCGATTCGAGAACATACGCACCTGGATACTTAACTTGACCGTTGAGTTCTATGGTTCGTCCGAGTGTAAATTCAGGAATTAGACGCACCACCAATTGATCGTAAGGTTGTAAGCTGAAGTCTTTTGGACTAATAAGGTTATAGGTTGAATCTACTTGCAGATTAATCAGTACCAGTTTACTTTTTTCGGTTGGCGATAATATTGTGCGGAACACTTGTACACGGTTAAAAGCTGCTCCTACATTAAATCCACCTGCATTAATAAGCAGATCTTTTACAGACATTGATGAATCGAAAGTATATGTATTGGGCACTTTTACAGCTCCAAACACTTTTAACTCTCCTACATTGTTATAGGTGCTGTTATCGTAGATATTTAATTTATCACCTGCTTGAAGTGCTATATTTTCTGCATTTGCCAATTCTACACGGATATAATTGATTTTTGTTGGATTAAACAAGTTTTTTCTGAAAATATAGGCTACAGGATATACGCTATTTTTTAATCCTCCTGCCATATCGATGGCTTGTTGAACAGTGATTTTTTCTTTCAGACTTACAACCTTAACAAAAGGATTACGTACATGACCACTTACAGAGAGTGAATCAACATCGCGGTACTTCGACATGTCCATAATACGAACAATATCGCGTGCCTGTAATTTAAAATCGGTTTTACTTAAGGTTGGAAATGGAACAGTTAAGAGTTCAGTTGTTGAATCAGTGCGTAACCTATCGATAAAAAGAATATCGGTTTTTGCTTGGTAAGTTGGTTTTGCATTGGCTAATAAAGCGCTAAGAGTTGGATTAGCAGATAAATCAAAACGTCCTGGGTAATAAACGCTTCCTTCTACATCTACATATTGATCCATAGGTTTTCCAATGGCTTTAATACGCACCACATCTCCATTTAACAAAGGCACTTTAGTTTTTCCTGATTGAACATCTGCTAAGTTCCATTCCAATAATCTTTCTTCTCCGTTAACAAAACGTTGGATTTGTACAAAGTTAGGATATGCATTCATGGTTAACCCACCAGCAAACTTAAACAAGTCGGTTAAGGTTTCGTTGGTCAACATTTCATAATACATAGGCCTATTTACAGCACCTTCGATAGATACTAAGTTTTGTATTACGGGTACAAAAAGAATATCGTTGTTTTGAATATCAAATGAGAACTGGATTGCTGGGTCATTCATAAAAGCGTATAAGTCGATACTTTTGCGGTTATTACCACGTATCAACTGGATATTACGTACCGACCCAATATTGGAAGGTCCACCTGCAACCGACAATACATTAAATGCTGAGTTAAGCGCTGAAACATTAAAACCACCTGAAGTATTTACTTCACCAAATACGTTCACCATAATTGTGCGGGCGGTAACAACAGTAACAGCAAGCTGGTCGCCTCGGAACAAATAAGAGCTAGACAATTGACGTTTAATAAGTTCACGTGCCTGAGCCAATGTAAGTCCCTTTAGAAATAGCTTTGCCACACCAGCAGGTTGAATAGAACCATCGGGTTTTATGCGTTGTTGAATATCGGTTTGCGAAGCACCAAAAATGGTGATGTGAATTTCGTCACCTTCGCCAAGCACATAAGTATCGGGAGCTTGTGCACCATCGGTGGTACGAAACACTTCGAGCGATTTATCGGTAAAAAGTGAATGTCCGTATATAACAATTTCCTTTTTTAAAGAATCGGTGTTATTTTCCCGTAGTTTAGCCTCTGCAGCTGCTTCTTCGGGCGTTGTTTTTAGTAATTTTTGTTGAAATAATGTTGTATCAATGGGTGAGCTTAAGCTAGGTGAGCTTGCAATATTGATACTGATAGGTTGAACAGTACCTTTTTTTTCGGCTTGCATTTGGTCCAAAATTGTTGTCACCCTTGCTTGATACTGTGGTAGTTGAGCAGGTGGAATACTTTCCAAATCGATACCATTCTGCAGCAATCGCGTACGAACTTCAGCCTCTGTCAATCCTCGCTTTTGCAATTCTCCTGTTATCATTTGCATCATGGCAGGTGTAGGAGTAGTTTGTGCCTGCAACATGGGTGTGGCTATTAGAAAAAAAGATAGCATTAATGCGAAAAAAATAAAAGAATTATTTTTCATATTCATATTGGGTAAATTATTTCGTGTTTGGTTTATATGTCGTGAACTTTCAATTACTTACTATCAATTGTCACTTATGTTTTAAAGAAAGTGATGTTGGTCACTCCCATAGAGAGCAAATTTAATGTTGTTAAAAACCTAAACATCAATACTATGGTATATTACAATCAAACAGTAACAGCACAAGAGATGAATATGTTTTTATTTCGAGTGCAAAAATACATTTTTTTTAGAAAACTACAACAATTAAGAGCAAAGAAAAAAGATAAAAGAACAAAGAGAAAAGAACAAAGAACAAAGAACAAAGACAAAAGACACAGAATGTGCTAATTTGAGAATGTGCTAATTTGAAAATGAAGAAAAAAGATAAAAGATAAAAGACAAAAGACATAAGAATGTGCTAATTTGAGAATGTGCTAATTTGAAAATGAAGACAAAAGATAAAAGAACAAAGACAAAAGACATAAGAATGTGCTAATTTGAGAATGTGCTAATTTGAAAATGAAGAAAAAAGATAAAAGATAAAAGATAAAAGACAAAAGAACAAAGATTTGAGAGTTTGAGAGTTTGAGAATGTGCTAATTTGAGAATAAAGAAAAAAGAAAAAAGATAAAAGACAAAAGACAAATGGTAGCAAATGGCACATCCCAATTTATCATGGAGTACGCAATCTGCCAGTTGGCGGATTGCTCCATTTGCAGCTTATATACTTTGCATTCTCCCGCTTCTCGGGATGTTCCATTTGCGTTCAACAAAATATTTTTCAATAAGTGTCTAACTTATATATACTCTATTGTAGATTAGTATTTATGCGAATCAGGAGTTGAGATTGTTTAATTATTATTTAATATATCAGGGCTACGCCCCTAAAAATCCATTTGGCATTATAATCTACAAAGATAACAGGGCTACGCCCCTCTATTCTTGAAAAAAGCAGCGTAGCTGTGATACCTTTGTAGAAAAAGAATGAGAATATTTACATATAGGGGCGTGGCCCTGATATCTTTATTCTTATAAATGAAACAAAAGAGATTCAGGTTTTAATTCATTTCAACTCCTGACTCGAATTATTTATTAAATTGTATCACTTTTTCTAACTTTTTATACACGAAAAGCGTTAGAGACAAAACAATTTTAAACGAATTTATACAAACAAACTAACTACAATAACATTTTTAAGAATTTAAATTACAAAATTCACCCCATTATGAAATTTTTCATACCAAATTTTCATTTTTTATACCATTTCGACAATAAATTTACCAAATATTTTCAAATTAAGATAAGATGAATTTACTTTACATCTGATATTAAAAGCAGTATTTTATATAAGAATCATAAGTGATTTAATTCAATTATTTCAATTTATTTAAAAAACCAACAAAAAGGTTAAATTTATTAGTTCAATACTTATCAATTTTATTGAAAAACATGATTAAAAAACATAATTTTAAAGACATTTTTTAATCGAAATTTAATTACATTTGCGTGGCAATATTAAAAAAAAAAGAATGGCAAAAGTAAAAGGAGCAATAGTAGTAAACGTAGAAAGATGCAAAGGTTGTAACTTATGTGTTGTAGCATGTCCATCTAAAGTTCTATTATTAAATAACGAAGCAAATTCAAAAGGTTATAATTTTTCGTATATGGCAAATCCAGATTCCTGTGTAGGATGTTCTGCATGCGCATATGTTTGTCCAGATGCTTGTATCACAGTTTATAGAGTAAAACAACAAGACAACTAGCTCTATTATTTAACACTACCAACATGAATAATAAAAAAAATAAGACCGAAGAAATAAGATTAATGAAGGGTAATGAAGCCATTGCCCATGCTGCAATTCGTTGTGGTTGTGATGGATATTTTGGTTATCCAATAACTCCCCAATCGGAAATAATGGAAACATTAATGGAGCTTGAACCTTGGAATACAACTGGAATGGTTGTTTTACAAGCTGAGAGTGAAACAGCATCAATAAACATGGTTTATGGCGGAGCAGGTTGTGCTAAAAAATGCATGACAAGCTCTTCAAGTCCTGGAGTTAGTCTAATGCAAGAAGGGATTTCATATCTTGCAGCCGCAGAATTACCCTGTGTATTAGTAAATGTTATGCGCGGTGGTCCAGGATTAGGCACAATACAACCAAGTCAGGGCGATTATTTTCAAACTGTAAAGGGCGGAGGACATGGTGATTATAAAATGATTACCCTTGCTCCTGCTTCTGTTCAAGAAATGGCTGACCATACTGTTATGGCATTTGATTTAGCATTTAAATACTTAACACCTGTAATGGTTTTGGCCGATGGTGTTATTGGTCAAATGATGGAAAAAGTTGTGTTGCCACCCTATCAACCTAGAATGACTGAGGAAGAAATTCGACAAAAATATCCTTGGGCAACATTGGGAAAAACACCGGATAGAAAACCCAATTTTATTACTTCATTACAACTGCTAGCTGAGGAAATGGAAGACGTAAATCTCAGACTTCAAGCTCGTTATCGTGAAATTGAAAAAAATGAAGTTTTAGTTGAAGAGTTTTCTTGCGAAGATGCAGAATATTTAATAGTGGCATTTGGTACTTGTGCAAGAGTATGTCAAAAAACTGTTGAATTAGCAAGAGAAAAAGGTATTAAGGTAGGTTTATTAAGACCAATAACTCTATTTCCATTCCCTACTGCGATACTTAAAGATTATGCGCAAAAGACGAAAGCAATGCTGACTGTTGAAATGAATGCTGGTCAAATGGTAGAAGATGTAAGGTTAGCAGTGAATGGACGTGTCCCTGTAGAATTCTATGGACGAATGGGTGGAATTGTTCCATCGCCAAACGAAGTATTAAATGCTTTCGAAAAACTTGTAGTTAAGTAGTTAGGTTAAATTTTAAAAGAAAAAGTATGACAATTAACGATATAATAAACCCTGCAAACCTTGTATATGCTAAACCAACGGTGCTTAATGATGTTCCAATGCATTATTGCCCTGGTTGCAGTCATGGAGTCGTTCACAAATTAATTGGAGAAATAATTGGCGAAATGGATATGCAAGAAAAAACCATTGGTATTGCACCTGTAGGTTGCGCTGTTTTTGCATATAAATATCTTGAGTTCGATTGGCAGCAAGCAGCTCATGGTAGAGCTCCAGCATTAGCTACTGCTGTTAAAAGGTTATTGCCCGATAGATTAGTTTTCACGTATCAAGGTGATGGTGACCTTGCTGCAATTGGTACTGCAGAAACTATTCATGCTTGTAACCGAGGTGAAGATATTGCAATTATTTTTATCAATAATGGCATATATGGCATGACAGGTGGTCAAATGGCTCCCACGACATTGCATGGTATGAAATCTTCCACTTCACCTAACGGTAGAACAATACCATTAAATGGACATCCGCTTGATATTTCAAAATTATTAGCACAATTAGATGGAACTTGTTATGTAACTCGCCAAAGTGTACACAATGTTGCTTCGGTTCGAAAAACTAAAAAAGCCATTCAAAAAGCATTTGATAATAGCATGAAAGGAAAAGGAACATCAATAGTTGAAATTGTTTCGACATGTAGTTCAGGTTGGAAGCTATCACCAGAAGATTCAAATACTTGGATGGTAGAAAATATGTTTCCCGCATATCCAATGGGTGACTTGAAAGATATCTAATTATATTTTGGTGAAGTTTTTACGTTTTTTCAAATAAACACGAACACATGAAACGAACATGACAAAATTTAAACAATATTGACCCACAGGGGAATGTTTAAATTTTGTTTTGTGAATTCCATCTGACCATTAAAAAACAATTATAAACAGATGAAAGAAGAAATAATTATAGCCGGATTTGGCGGACAAGGAGTTTTATCAATGGGCAAAATTTTAGCTTACTCTGGCTTAATGCAAGGTCAAGAAGTAAGTTGGATCCCTTCATACGGCCCAGAGCAACGTGGAGGAACTGCTAATGTTACCGTAATATTGAGCGATGAAAGAATTAGTTCACCTGTGTTGAGTACTTTCGACACTGCAATAGTATTAAATCAACCCTCATTAGAAAAATTTGAAAAAGCCGTAAAACCAGGTGGTACATTAATTTTTGATGGTAACGGTTTTAAAAAATTCCCAACCCGAACAGATATAAACATTTATAGAATTGATGCTACTGAGTATGCAATGACAAATAACGAATCTAAAACAATGAATATGATCATTTTAGGTGGTTTATTAAAAGTACGTCCAATAGTTTTAGTTGAAAATGTACTTAAAGGTTTAAAAAAATCATTACCCGATAGACATCATCATCTTATTCCAATGAATGAAAAAGCCATTCAGATTGGAATGAATTTGATACAAAAAATTGAATAGAAATTCTACAAAAAAAAATGCTGCAGATCAAATTTTATGAACTGCAGCATTTTTTTTGTAGAATTTTTAATTTTTGATCATTTTTACTGCAACCCAATTGTTTTTTTCATTGAAATATTGCAAACTTAGGTTATTTCTAGTTGCTTCAGCTTCTATTAAAGGAATATCTTCTCTGTAAAAACCGCTCATATACAACTCACCACCAGCACTTAAACAATTCGAATAGCTTTCCATATCGTTTAATAAAATATTTCTGTTGATGTTGGCCAAAATTACATCAAACTTCTTGCCTTTTAGTAAATCAGCATCTCCCAATTGAACTGTGATATTTGAAATGTTATTAATCTCAATATTCTCGATCGAATTATCGGTACACCATTTATCAATATCAATTGCAAGAATATTAGCTGCACCACGCATTGAAGCTAAAATTGCCAAAACAGCTGTTCCACAACCCATATCTAAAACGGTTTTATCTTTCAAATTCATTTGTAGTATTTCTGAAATCATTAAACTTGTAGTTTCATGATGTCCAGTTCCAAAGGCCATTTTCGGGTCAATTACGATGTCATACTGTGCTTTTGGTACATCTTTATGAAACGAACTATGAATTACACATTCATTTCCGATTACAATTGGTTGAAAAAAGTTTTTTTCCCATTCTTCATTCCAATTTTTTGTTTCAACTTGTATAACTTTATAGTTTATTATTGCCTCAAAAGGAAATTCTTCTAAAAGTTCTTTCAATTTATCTTCTTTAAAGGCTGATTTAATGATATACCCATTTAATCCTTCTAAAGTCGACACAAAACTATCAAATCCAATTTCACCTAACTGCGCTGCTAAAACATCTGAGATATATTCCTCAAATGGCTCAATAGTAAAATTTACTTCTATATAATCCATATTTTTATAAATTCTGTTGTTATTAATTCTAAATACACCATTCTAATGAATTTATATTGGTATATTTGAGAACAAAAGTACTACATTTTTGACACATTTCTACAATTATATTTAATAGCTTGAAAACAGTATTATAATGAGGTTTATAAACCACATAATGGCACGATTATTGTTCAATTTTAAAAGAAATTACAAATACATTCTAAAACCCAAAATAGGAGGAATTATTATGAAACAAATTACACATATTCTGCTACTTGCATTACTTTTTCCAATAATTGGAATAGCGCAGAGTAACTCAAATTTCATTGATGACATATACTTCAATGCATCAGACGCCAAAAGCATACAAAAAACTACAGTAAAAAAACAAACACCAAATTATAAAAATGGTGCTAAGGAAATTATTTTTAAAAATAATGAAGAAAATAACACCCAAAATGATACTCTTTATCTTTTAGCAGAAGCTAATGACAGTACCGAAATTGAATTGGAAGAAGGTGGATATTTGAATGGTTTTAAAGGTAGCCAATCTGATTTGGAATATGCAGAACGTATCCGCCGTTTTCATAATCCCAAATATAGAGTTTTTATTGGCGACCCAAATTATAATGATATATATTTTCTGAACAATTATGATTGGAACGTATATGTAGATGGTGCTTATGCATATGTAACACCTACATGGACTAATCCTTTGTGGTGGGATTATAATTACAGATCGTATGGTTATGGTGGTTGGGGATACTCTCCTTATTCTTATTATGGTGGCTGGAATCATTATCCTTGGAGTTTCAACAACTACTATGGATACGGTGGTTATGGTGGATATTATGGTTATGGTAATTATGGAGGTTATTATGGTTATGGAAACTACGGAGGATATTATGGATATGGTAATTATGGAGGTTACTATGGATATGGAAACTATGGTGGGTATTATGGGTATGGAAGTAATTATAAAGAAAGAAGTAGAAATCATAATGAAGCAGTAAGGCGAGAAGTTAGCTCAACTGGTGGAAATAGTCGCCTTGGAAATTCATCGTCGGCACAATCAAGAACTACAGGTGGAAACTATTATAACAACTCCTCAAACAGTGCATATACAACAATAAGTGGTAGTGGCTCACGAAATTCTTCACAAAATCCTAATATTCAAAGTGTTCGTTCTATAAATCAAAATTCCAGAACTACAAATTCAATTAATAACATTGGAACTAGAACTTTACCAATTAATACTAATCAAGTTGGAGTTGAAAGAACTGTTACCCCTAGCAGAAACTTACCAAATATAAGTTCGTCAAATTCTGTTTCAAGGCCTACAAATTCAACTATTTATCAAAGATCAAATTCTACAATTAACACACAACCTAGAACAACTTCAACAAATACAAAAACATATTCAACTCAATCACCTACAAGAACTACAACTACTACGAGCACACGTACACAATATAGCTCACCTACTAATAATTCAAGTAGTTCGCGTTCTTCAAGTACTTACTCTACTCCAAGTTCAAGCTCTAGTAGCAGTTATAGTAGTGGAAGCAGTTCTAGTTCTAGTTCTAGTTCTAGTTCCAGTTCTAGTAGTAGTGCAGGATCACGGAGTTCGGGTAGCAGCTCAGGAAGTGGAAGACGATAATTACTTTATTTAAAAATATTCAAATTATGAAAAAGACTATATTAATTCTATTCGCATTTATAAATATTTTGACATTAAGTGCTCAAACAGAATTCGATGCATTAAAATATGTACAGACTGATATCACTGGAACTGCTCGTTATATGAGTATGTCAGGGGCTTTTGGAGCATTAGGTGGCGATGCATCGTCTATTAAAGATAATCCTGCTGGGCTTGGCATTTATCGTAGTTCCGAAGTCGTGGGAACTTTAAATACTATAATTCAATCTAGCACATCTTTTTGGAATAATATGGGTAGTAAAATTACAAGTCCTTATAAAACTGGATTTAATAATTTTGCTTTAATAATTGCCGTTCCAACCTGGCGTCAAGAAACTGGAGCAGCCGGTTTAATAAGCTCAAATTTTTCGTTTAGCTACAATAGATTAAAGAATTATGATAA
>JFJP01011159.1_pt1 | contig 14817 bp, 13 predicted proteins | sample 431651 | NCBI WGS metagenome assembly JFJP01 (sample SAMN02602958, study PRJNA72255) | Microbial mat metagenome, whole genome shotgun sequencing project. | biome: fresh water; feature: sink hole; material: water; isolation source: purple microbial (photo- and chemosynthetic) mats found in...
GGGATGAAAGCGATCACGATCGCCCCGATGACCGGGAAGAAGGTCATCCACGATAGAATGTGCTCGCCCATTGCGTGGCGCTCCTCTCGGATGTTATCCGTCGTTCCTTACAAGACCCGGTAGATCAGGATCAGCACCAGCACCGAGGCGCTGACGTAGACCAGATATGTCTGGATGCGGCCCGTCTGCACGCGGCGGAAACCTTCGCCCGCCCCCTGCAGAACCGTGGCCACCCCGTTGACCGCCCCATCGACGATGAAGCGGTCCGCTAGACCGGAAACCCAGGCCACGGCCCTCGTCAGGTAGCCGCTGCCGTTGACGATGCCGTCGATCACGATGCGGTCGAAAGCCGAGCACACCGACGCCCACCAGAGCGTCGCGCGGTAGACCGTGGCCGCGTACAGCTCATCGAAGAAGTACTGGCCCTGCAGCACCTTGTGGGCACCCGGGAAGCGGGCCTGCACGGCGGCCGGGTTCACCCGGTGCTTGAAGTAGGTCCACCACGACGCCGCGATGCCGAAGGTGGCCACCAGGATCGACATGATCATGGCGCGGATGTGCGCGGTGTGCTTCACGTGGCTGTCGTGACCGCCGCCGTGGGCGTCGGCCGCTCCGTGGGCGTCCGCGGCGACGCCATGGGCCGGTTCGGCGCCATGCGCAGCGGGTGCCTCGTGGCCGGTCATCTCCGGGCCAGGCGCTTCGTGGCCAACGGCCTCATGGCCGCCGGTCGCCTCATGGCCGCCGGTCGCCTCGCTGTTCAGCGCCCCTTCATGGGCCACCTCGAGCGGCAGCGCGTCGCCGTGCCCCTGCGCGAAGTACTTCGCCGAGATGGCCGGCAGGTCATAGGGCGCGGCGAACTTGCTGAACCAGCCCTTGTCGGCGGTCTTGCCGGGGATGCCCGCGGCGATCAGCGTCATGAACGCCAGCGCCATCAGCGGGATGGTCATGCTCCAGCCGCTCTCGTGCGCGTGCTCGAACTTGTGGTGGTCGCGCGGCTTGCCGAAGAAGGTCAGGAACACGATGCGGAACATGTAGAACGGCGTCAGCGCGGCCGCCGTGATGCCCAGGATGAACGGCAGGTAGTGGCCGTCGGTCATGCCGAACGCCAGCACCGAGCCCAGGATGCCGTCCTTCGAGAAGAAGCCCGACATCCCCGGCACGCCGCTGATGGCCAGGGTGGCGATCAGGAACGTCCAGAAGGTGATCGGCATCTTCTTCCGCAGGCCGCCCATGTCGGGCATCTCCTGCGAGTGCACGGCGTGGATCACCGAGCCGGCGCCGAGGAAGAGCAGCGCCTTGAACATCGCGTGCGTGGTCAGGTGGAACATGGCATTGACCGAGTCGCCCGCGCCCAGGGCCATCACCATGAAGCCCAGCTGGCTCAGGGTCGAGAAGGCCAGCACGCGCTTGATGTCGGTCTTGACCAGCGCGATGGTCGCGGTCACGAACGCGGTGATGGCGCCCACGTAGAGGATGACCAGCATCGCGTCGGCGCCGAACAGCGGCGCCAGGCGCGCCACCATGTAGACGCCCGCGGCGACCATCGTGGCGGCATGGATCAGGGCCGAGACCGGCGTGGGGCCTTCCATGGCGTCCGGCAGCCAGATGTGCAGCGGCATCTGGGCCGACTTGCCCACGCAGCCCATGAACAGGCCGACGCCCGCCCAGGCCAGCAGCGGGCCCTTGATGGCGCCGGCGCTCACCTCGGCGAACAGCTCGAAGTAGTTCAGCGTGCCGGTGGCGGTGAAGAAGGCCAGGATGCCCAGCCAGAAGCCCCAGTCGCCCACGCGGTTGGTCAGGAAGGCCTTCTTGTTGGCGCAGGCCGCCGAATGCTTGTGGAAGAAGAAACCGATCAGCAGGTAGCTCGAAAGGCCGACCAGCTCCCAGAACACGTAGAGGAAGAACAGGTTGTTGGCCAGCACGATGCCGATCATCGAGAACGTGAAAAAGCCGAGGAAGGCGAAGAACCGCTCGTAGCGCCGGTCGCCGTGCATGTAGCCCGTCGAATACAGGTGCACCAGGAAGCTGACGGTGCAGACCACCATCAGCATCACGGCGGTCATGCCGTCGACCAGGACGCCGGCGTCCAGGCGGAAGCCGCCGATGTTCAGCCAGTTGAACGCCTTCTCCACCCTGTAGGCGGGATCGCCGATCTTCCAGAAGGCCACGAAGATGCGCACGGCCTGCACCAGCGCCACACCCATGAAGGTGACGCCGATGAAGTCGCCCTTGCGCGGCAGCAGGCGGCCGAAGAAGAAGGTAAGCGCGTACGACAGCAGCGGTAGCAGCAGGATCGATAGCGCCGCTGTGATGATGGCCTGATCGCTCATCGCCGGTGGTTCTCCCTTATCGCTTCAGGCTTTGCGCGGCATCCGCATGGACCGAGCCGTAATTGCGGTACAGCGCCAGAACGATCGCCAGGGCCACGGCCGCTTCGGCCGCCGCCAGCACGATGACGAAGGCGGCCAGGATCTGGCCGTCGACGCCGTGCTGCACATAGCGCGAGAACGCCACGAAATTCAGGTTCGCCGCATTGAGCATCAGTTCGACGCCCATCAGGATGCCGATGGAATTGCGCCGGGCCATGACGCCGAACAGTCCCAGCGCGAACAGCGCCGCGCTGACGGTGAGGAAATGGGGCAGTCCGACGTTCACGGGCGCGCCTCCTGATTCTCGTCCTCGGCCGCGCCGGCATGGCTCCGCTCGCGGATCAGGATCGCGGCGCCCACCATGGCGGCCAGCAGCACCAGCGACACGTATTCGAACGGGAAGATGTAACTGGTCATCAACTGCGTGCCGATCTCGGCGGTCGTCGGCCTGGCCATCGCCTCGCGGGCCGCGCCCTCGGAAACGCGCCAGTCCACCGCCGTGATCACCTTGTAGAGCACGCCGAACACGGCCGCGGCGAACACCGCCGGCGGCACGTAGCGGTCCAGGCCGTGCCGACGGCGCCCCTGGGCGGGAACGTGCGTCATCATGACCGTGAACAGGATCAGCACCAGCACGCCGCCCACGTACACCATCACCTGGGTGACGGCCAGGAAGTCGGCCCCCAGGAACGCGTACAGGCCGGCCACGCCCATCAGGGTGAACAGCAGGGCGAATCCAGCGTGCACGATGTGCTTGCTGAACACCACCCACACCGCCGGCACCACCGTCAGAAGCGCCAGCAGGACGAACACAAGATCACGGATCACTCGTCGTCTCCTTTGTCGCCGCCGGGCTTGTCTTCCTTGGGCTCGACCCACCAGTTCTGTTCGATGCGCGTGGCACGGTGGCAGGGCACCTTGGCCTCGCGCGGATCCATGAACTCGTAGACCAGCGTCCGGCGGTCGAACACCGCGTGGTCGTAGTCGTGGCTCATGGTGATCGAGCCGGTATGGCAGTTCTCGGTGCACAGCGAGCACCAGATGCACTTGTTGTAGTCGATGGCATACCGCGTCATGTAGCGGTCCTTGGCCTTGCCCTCGGTCTCGATGTAGATGCAGTCGACCGGGCAGAGCTTCGCGCAGATGTTGCAGGCGTCGCACTTGGCCGTGTCGTTGTGCACGAAACCGCGAAAGCGCTCGGGCATGACCTGGCGCTCGTCCGGGAACTGCAGCGTCACCGGCTTCTTGTAGATGTGCTTGAACGTGATGGCCATGCCCTGCAGCGCCGAGCTGACCGCCAGGTAGATGTCCGTGAAGTACTGGCCCATCTTCTCTTCACGCCCTTTCGCGGCAGAACGGCGGCGCGGCCGGGCCGCGACACCGGGAAAATCGAACTACTTGAGCTGGCCCCAGGCCATCATCCACAATCCGGCCCCCACCACGCAGAGCAGCGAGAGAGGGATCATCACCTTCCAGCACAGGAACATGAGCTGATCCACGCGCACGCGCGGCAGCGTCCAGCGCACCCACATGTTCAGGAAGACCAGCAGCACGCCCTTGATGATGAAGTTCAGCGCCGGCGGGATCCAGGCCATGCCCGGGAACGGCGCCCACCAGCCGCCCAGGAACAGCATCGTGGCGATCATCGAGACCAGGAACAGGTTCGCGTATTCGGACAGGAAGAAGAACGCGAAGCGCATGCCGGTGTACTCGGTGTGGTAGCCGGCCACCAGTTCGGACTCGGTCTCGGGCATGTCGAACGGCCCGCGGTTCGTCTCGGCGATCGAGGCGATGAAATACATGAAGAAGGCGATGAACAGGAACGGGTTCATGATCGGGTTGATGTTCCAGTTCCAGATGCCGCCCTGCTGCGCGATGATGATGTCCTGCGGGTTCAGCGAGCCCGTGCGCATGACCACGGGGATGGCCGCCAGCGCCAGCGGAATCTCGTAGCTGACCATCTGCGCCGCGCCGCGCGCCGCGCCGTAAAGCGCCCACTTGTTGTTCGAGGACCAGCCCGCCATCAGGATGCCGATCACGACCAGACTGCTGACCGCGAAGATGTAGAACAGGCCCAGGTCGAAATCGGCGGCCACGAAGTCCGGCGCCCAGGGAATGGCCGCCCAGGCCAGCAGCGACCCCAGCAGCACGAGGATGGGCGCGAACTGGAACATGCCCTTGTCGGCCTCGCCGGGGATGATGTCCTCCTTGCCGAGGATCTTGAGCATGTCCGCCACCGCCTGCGCCCAGCCGTGCCAGCGCCCGGTGTACATCGGGCCGTAGCGGCTCTGCATGAAGCCGGCGACCTTGCGTTCCATCCACGTGAAGATGATGGCGCACAGGGCCATCACCGTGAACATCAGCACGGCCATCAGCGAAGCGACGGCGATGTGCGCGCCCGCGAGGTCCATTCCGGCCTGGCCGGTGAAGAAATCGTACAGCAGCTGCATCAGCGGTCAATCTCCCCCAGGACGATGTCCAGCGACCCCACCAGGGCCACGAGATCCGAGACCATCTGACCCACGCCCACCTTCTCGACCACCTGCAGATTGCAGAAGGAGGGCGACCTGACCTTGTTGCGGAACGCGGTCTGTCCGCCGTCGGAGATGATGTAGTGGCCCAGCTCGCCCTTCGAGCTTTCCACCCGCGTGTAGGCCGCGCCGGCGGGCACCTTCACGATGGCCTTCAGCGCCAGGGCCTGGTACGGGCCGTCGGGCAACGTCTGCAGCGCCTGGCGGATGATGCGGCACGACTGCTCGATCTCCCTCGCGCGCACGATGTAGCGGTCCCAACAGTCGCCGACGGTGCCCTTTTCCCCGTGCCCGATCTGCACCTGCCAGTCGAACTTGTGGTAGACCGAATAGGGATCGTCGCGGCGGCAGTCGAAATCGACGCCCGAGCCGCGCAGGACCGGACCGGTGCAGCCGTAGTCCAGGGCGGTCTTCGCGTCGATGATGCCGACGTCGGCCGTCCGCTCGATGAAGATCTTGTTGTACGACAGCAGCGTGTTGTACTCGGGGAGCTTGTTGTGCTCCATCAGGTCGACGAAGTCCAGGACGTCGGCGACCCAGTTGTCGTTCGGCACGTCGTAGCGCACGCCGCCGGGGATCATGTAGTTGTAGAGCATCCGCCCGCCCGAGATGCGCTCGAGCAGGTTGAGGATCTCCTCGCGCTCGCGGAAGCAGTACAGCAGCGGCGTCCAGGCGCCCATGTCCAGCCCGAAGGTGGCCAGCGCGATCAGGTGGCTGGCGATGCGCGACAGCTCGGACGTCGCGACGCGGATGTGCTCGGCGCGCTCGGGCACGGCCTGCCCCATCAGCTTCTCGACCGCCGTCACGTAGGCGTGGTTGCAGCACATCGGCGCCAGGTAGTCGAAGCGGTCGGTGTAGACAACCCACTGCTTGTAGTTGACGCCTTCGGCGATCTTCTCGGCGCAGCGGTGCAGGTAGCCCAGCACCGGCGTCACCTTGTAGACGATCTCGCCGTCGGTGTGCAGCAGCAGGCGCAGCACGCCGTGCGTGGCCGGATGCTGCGGACCCATGTTGAGCTCGAGCAGCTCGCTCTTGATGCCGGGCACGTGGTCCTGGTCACCCCACCCGCGGCCGTTCACCATGGTCGGTTCGTTCGCCATGCTCATCCCTCGGCGGGCTTGTCGCCCGCGGGCTTGTCCGGACCGCCGGATTCGACGGGGAACGGATTGGCGCAGTACGGTTGACCCTGCAGCGGAACGCCGTTCCACAGGTCCGGCATCACGTAGTCCTTCCGCAGCGGGTGGCCGACCCAGTCCTCTTCCATCAGCATGCGCCGCGGATCGGGATGCCCGGCGAACTTGAGGCCCAGCAGATCCCACGCTTCGCGCTCGTGCCAGGCGGCGGTCGACCACAGGCCGGATATCGTCGGCACCGTGGCCGATTCGCGCGTCACGCGCACGCGCAGCGTGAACTTGTGGCGCAGCGCGTGGCTGTACAGGTGGTAGGCCACGCCCAGATCCCCGGTGGCCACGCGGTCGCTCTTCTCGGGCTGGCCGTCGTCGCTGTAGCCCAGGATGGAAACCGACTTGCCCTTGCCCGCCTCGTCGAAGCCGTCCCAGTCGATGCCGCTCAGGCACATCAGCTGGTCGAAATCCAGGCGCGGGTCATCGCGCAGGAAACGGCAGGCCTCGGCCACCTTCGCCGTTTCGACGGCGGCCCACGGTTCGAGCGGATTCTCGGTGAAGCCCAGCGCGCCGTCGCCCAGTGCTCCGGCAAGCAGTTCGTAGATCGCGTTCTGTTCCACGCGCGGCCCTCTCTACTTCCGGTAGGGGATCAGCTTGGCGTAGTCGGTGACCCACTTGGGCGCGATGAAGCGTCCCTTGCGGCCGCGGATCTTGTCCTGCAGGCGCATCAGCCCGTCCAGCAGCACTTCGGGGCGCGGCGGGCACCCGGGCACGTACACGTCGACCGGCACGATGAAGTCCACGCCCTTGACGACGTGGTAGCCGTACTTGAAGTACGGACCGCCGCCGATCGCGCAGCTGCCCATGGCGATGACCCACTTGGGCTCGGGCATCTGGTCGTAGATCAGCTTCAGACGCGTGGCCATCTTGGCCGTCACGGTGCCCGAGACGATCATCAGATCGGCCTGGCGCGGCGTGGCGCGGAAGGCGCCGGCGCCGAAACGGTCGATGTCGTAGCGCGTGGCCGAGGTCGCCATCATCTCGATGGCGCAGCAGGCCAACCCGAACGTCACGGGCCAGATGCTGGACAGCCGCGCCCAGTTGAACATCTCGTCGACCGTGGTCAGGATGAAATTCTTGGCGTCGGTCTCGACGACCTGCAGCAGCTGCTCGTCGACCTTGAAGTCGAGCATCTGCTCGCGTCCGGCGTCGTAGCCGGCGGGCGGCGGCGTGATCTCCCGGCTCATGCGCTCGGGACCTCCTCCTCCTCCGGCGTGCCGACGGCGGCCGGACTGGAGCGTTCGGAAAGCTTCTTGACCCAGTCGAGATCGCCCTTCACCCACACGTAGGCCAGACCCAGCGAGAGGATGACCAGGAAGATGACCATCTCCCAGAACACCAGCGCGCCCAGTCCGGGCACGGGCATCAGCTGCTTGAACACCACGGCCCAGGGCAGCAGGAAGATCATCTCCACGTCGAAGACGATGAAGAACAGCGCGACCAGATAGAAGCGGACGTTGAATCGTATCCACGACGAGCCGCGGGCGACTTCGCCGCACTCGTAGGTTGTCATCTTGGCGGCGCTCGGATTGCTCGGCCGGATCAGCTTCGCCACGCCCAGCGCAATGCCGGCAAACACGAAACCGACCAGCACGAAGATCAGGGCCGTCGCGAAATGTTCCTGGACACCGCCGACGATCCCGAGGAAATGCGGCAGATTCATGGGCTTATTCCCGGTTTTCGTGGTGTGCGGGCGACGTTTCGTCAGACGCGGTGCGATGGCTTCGGCGCGCCGACGGCCCGCGCGCAGCACCGGTGAGGGCTGTCACGGACAAGGTTGTCGATGCGTCGACAACCTCGCGGCAAATTAGATAAGTGAGTCCGATGGGTGTCAAGCAGGGATTCACCGTAGACATTATCGCGACGAAGATCGTCGCCTTCACGGGCGCGCAACGGGACCTCGTGCCACGCTTCAGCTTGAGAATGAATAGCGTTTCGTGGTTGAACGACACCGGGCGGACGCGGAGCGCGTTCGCCACCGGTGACCGTCACGGCAGCGCGACGGAAGACGGCGATCCCTGCGACGAAGACACCCGGCGATCGTTGCGCGACAGACCACGTCGATCTGACCGGAGGGCAATTTGTCGCCCCTATCATCTGATGCGCCGACCCTCGGACCAGCCGCTTCCCCTCGCGGACCTGCCCCGGGGCCCGCCCCCGGATTGCCGTCGCCGGTCCCGCACATTAGTATCTCCCCTGCCGGTCCAATGTCGCGCCACAACCCCCCGGAAGGCCCTGCCGTTGTTGAGAATCATTGTCATCGGCCGCTGCAAGGACCGCCGCCTGGCGGCGTTGGCCGACGACTACCTGGCCCGCATCCGCCCCCTGGCCCCGATCGAGGTCCTGGAACTGAAGGATGCCGACCCGCAGCGCGAGGCGACCGACATGGTCCGCCGGCTGGGCGCCCGCGACCCGGCCCGTCCGGTGCTGGCGCTGGACGAAAAGGGGGAGGATCTGACCACGGCGTCCCTGGCGAAGATCCTGGGCGCCCACGGCGGTATCAGTTTTCTGGTCGGAGGGGCCGACGGGCTGGGCGACGAGGCCCGCGCCCGCGCCGACCGCACCATCCGCCTGTCCAGCCTGACCCTGACCCACGAGATGGCGCGCGTGCTGCTCCTGGAGCAGGTGTACCGCGGACTGACCATTCTGCGCGGGCTTCCGTACCATCGGGCCTGAGACGTTCCCGGGCGCCTGGGAACCGCGCGCCGGCCCGGGCGTTGGCATTAATCCTTGGGCAACGGGCGCCGCCATGACCTATAATGCGCGCCACGATCACCTTGTCCGTCAGCCACGAACCGTCCCCCGGGGGAACGCATGCGCTGTCCGCGCCGCCGGTCCACGCCTACGCTCATGATCCTGTGCGCCGCCCTGGCCGCGGCCGCGCTGCTGCCCGCCCCCGAAGCCACGGCGGCCACGCTGCAGCTGGCCGGACCCGCCGGCGCCAGCGTGGTCCTGAACGGCCGCGCCATCGGCTTCCTGCCCCTGGCCGAGCCGCTGACGCTGCCGGCCGGAACCTGGAATCTGCTGTGCGAGATGCCCGGCCGGATCCCCCACCGCCAGCGGTTCGTCTTCCAGGACAACGAAGAATGGCTCCACGTCACGGTGCGCCTGCTGCCGTACAGCCGCCGGACGGCCGTGCTGAGCAACGTCGCGCTGGCCGGACTGGGCCCGCGTTATCTGGGGCATTCGACGCGCGGCTGGTTCTATTCCATCGCCGAAGCGGGCGGCCTGTTGACGGCGCTCGCGGGCGAAGTCACGCGCAACAACGCGAACAAGGAATATCTGCTGGCGATGGACGCCTACGGACAGGCGGTCAGCGCCGACGACATCGCGGTGCGGCGCGCGGCCGCCGACGCCAAGCACCAGGAAGTCGTCGATGCCGCCGACCTGCGCGACCTGGGGCTGTTGACGGCCGCCGGCGCGGTGGTCGTCAGCATGCTCGACGCCTGGCTTTCGTTCGGAGCGGTCACAGCCGGCGCCGGCGATCTGCCGCTTTCGGGGGAAGCCGCCGAAACCGCGAGCCTGAACGCGTCGCCGTCCTTTCATTCGGCCCTGCGGCTGAGCTTCTGACCTGAACCGGGGAGCCCGTTCCATGCATCGTCCGTCCGCACCGGCCCGCCCCCTGTCCCGGGCGCTCGCCCTGCTGGCCCCTCTGGCGCTGGTCGTCCTGGTCCTGCTGCCTCTGGCCCTGTCTTCGGGCTGCGAGCGCGCGCCGGCACCGCCGGTCTGGGACAACCCGTTCGATCCGCTCGGCCCCGACGAAGGCGACCCGCTCCAATTGCGGGCCATCGTCTCCGGCAACCTGATCACCTTGTCGTGGACGCAACCGCAGGGCATGGACATCGACGAGTACGTGATCGCCACCGCCGTCCACCCGGATTCGACCTGGACCGGACTGGCCCTGGTCGCGCACACGACGGCGCGCGACAACATCTACCTGTACACCGACGCGGAGCCGTCCCGCTCGCACTGGTTCCGCATCCAGGCGATCGATGGGAGCGGCCAGGCTTCGCTGGTCGACTACGCCGTGCCCACGGGCGTGAACCTGGGCCCCCGCGTCATCCTGAACAACGGCGGCGCCACGATCGCGTCGCGTTTCGTGACGGTGAAGGTCGTCGTCTCGCAGGGCAGCGACCTGCGCGTGGCGCTGGGTCCGGATTACGACAACGAGACGACCCATCCGGCCAATGCCCCGGGCGACACCACGTACATCGTGCTCGACGCCGGCGCCGCCGACCAGGGCGACACGGTACGCGTGCGCGTGTGGGCCACCGGCGACGACTTCACCTCGGCCGCCACCATCGTGCGCGCCCGGGTCGACTTCTCGCCCGAATTCGGGCTGCAGGGCGGCGGCACCGCGGTCGCCTCACGCACCGTGACGCTGGCCGTGCCTCCGACCGGCGTTTCGCAGATGCGTTTCGCCTCCACGGTCGGCGGCCTCGCCGCGGCCGCCTGGGAGCCCGGCGCGGCGACATACACCTCGGAACTGCTGAGCGCCGACACCGGGGCGCAGGAGATCTGGGCCGAATTCGCCGGCGACTTCGGCTTCAGCAGCACCACGCACATCCTCGTGTCTCCCGACCTGTTGACCACCGCGGCCTTCCGCCTGGCGGTGCCCGAGAACCACGTCACCGACACGGTGAACGTGCGCGGCATCCTGACCGGCAAGGCCACGCTGTTGCGCTGGTCCGAGGGTCCGGATCTGGCGACGGCGCCCTGGCAGGCGCGCCCGGACACGCTGGACATCGCGCTGAGCCCGGCGGCGGGCCTCAGGACCATCTACGTGCAGATGCGCAACGACTGGGCCGACTCGCCCATCCTGACCGACTACGCGGTGCTGGTGTCGCGCGGCGTGGAAGTCGCGTTCACGGCCCCGCAGAACGGCGCCGTGCTGCCTTCGGGCGTGCCCCTGCAGGTGCGCGGCACCGCGTTCAGCGGCGGCGCGGCCCTGGACTCGGTGAAGGTGGATCTCGGCGACGGGCTGGGCTTCCGCGACGTGACCGGCCTGACGACCTGGTCGCACCTGTGGAGCGTGCCGGTGGTGGAAGCGGAAGTCCCACGGACGCTGAGGGCGCGGGCCTGGGCAGGTGCCGACTCGGCGACGGCGGTGGCGGAAGTCACGGTGGCGCCGTAGCGTATTTCAGCGGATTCCCCGATGTGTCGACCAGTCCTGCCGGCTGGTCGACGGGTCGCTGAGGGCCTGATCATCAAGCAGGCCGGCCTGATCCTCGCCCCCGGGCCGGCTGAGCGAGCGAGAGGGGCCGCACCATGCGTCTTCTGCCGTCCCCGGCTATCGTCCTGTTGTTCCTCGGATTCGTCTCCGCGCCCCACGCCGCCGAACTGGCCGCGACGCTCGACAACGGCCTGCGCGTGGTCGTGCGCCCGCTGCCTGACCGCTCGCTGGTCGATGTCGAGATCTTCTTCGCGGCTGGATCCGCTGTCGAACCCGACTCGCTGGCCGGCCTGGCCCATCTCACCGAACACCTGGTGTGCCGCTACGGCGCGGGACCCGACGCCGGCGCGCAGGTCCGGCGACACGCGCTGCTGACCCTGCGCGGCAATGCCGGCACGTCGCCCACGTCGATGTCGTTCTGGTCCCAGTGCCTGCCCGCATTCCTGCCCGAGGTGCTGGAGCTCACGGCCGGGCACATGCGCCTCGACCGCGTCGACAGTCTCGGCTTCGAGCGCGAGCGGCTCGTCGTGCTCGAGGAGGCGGCCTATCGCGGCGCCTGGCTCTCGGCCCCCGCGGCGCTCGCCTTCGGCGCGGGCTTTCCCGATCACCCGTTCGGACGCGCGGTCATCGGAAGCGAAGCGACCATTCGTCGCCTCGACACCGACGACATCGTGGACTTTGCCCGAAAGCGCATCCAACCGGCCAACGGCGTGCTGATCATCGAGGGCCCGGTCGATCCGGAGGCGACCCTGACGCTGGTGCGCGGGACGTTCGCGACGCTGACCGGCGATCCGGCCGTGCCCCCGCTGCCGCCGCCGCCTCCGGCAGCTCCGCGCAATCTGATCGTGGACAACAGCGGTCATGACGGATTCCAGATGGGCGTGGTCACGCGGTTCCCGCTGGATGGCCAGCGGGACCTGGTCCTGCTCGACCTGGCGACGAGCTATCTCCGGCGGGTGTTCACCGGCATCGAGTGGCGTCTGCTGCCGCAGGAAGCGGTCCTTGTCGTCGCCTGGCGCAACGAATACTTCGAACCGGGCACTGACGATTGGTCGGGCAGGAGCTTCGATCCCGAGCAGGATGTGCAGGACAGCTGGGCCTATTTCTGGCGCACGACCAACGATCTTATCGATGACCTCGCCGACCCCGAGCAGAAGGACCACCTGCAGGAATGGCTGAACCAGGCGGTCGCCGCCCGCTCGAAGGAACCGCTGGATCGCGGCACCGTGGGCCAGGCCATGGTCTGTGGCGTGTCCCTGCCCTCGTCCGAGGAATACAACGCGCTTAGCGCCGGAATCAGCCTGTCCGGGATCCGTGAATTCCTGGACCGGAATCTCGCGGTGGAGCGGACGGCCCTCGCGGTCAGCCACGGACGCGATTCGGGACGCAATGTCGGCCGCCGCCAGGTCGGCCGGGTCCAGCGCGACCACGAAATGCTGGCGACCGACCCGTTGACCGAACTCACGGCCCCCGAAATCGGGGCGACACTCGAGGCGTATCGCGACGCCGGTCTGCTCCGGCTGCAGACCCTGCGGCTGGGCAACGGCGTGAACGTGATCTGCCGCCGGGAACCGGGCGCGGACGACTGGGAGCTGTCCGGCTGGCGGCGTCTGGAGGCTGTCGGCGAAGCGCGGGCCGGCAAGCGCCCGGGCATTTGCGCGCTCTACAACGAGATCGTCGGCTTCGAACCCGAACCGGTGACCGAAGAGCGCCCGCTTCGGGCCTGGCGCTTCGACAGCACGTTCGAACTGGACCCGGCCGGCGACTTCGTGTTCCGGGGCGCCTGCGAGCGGGACAGCGCCGCCTCGCTGGCGGCCGCCCTCGCCGGACGCCTGGGCAGCGACCGCCTGAATACCTCCGTGTGGGCCTATGTCCGCCGGTGGGCTCCCGACCGGTTCGCCGCCGCACGCGGACGCGCCGAGAACATCGCCGCCGCGTGGCGCTGGGGGCGGATCCTGGGTCCGGATCACCCGGCGCTGAGCCGCTGGGCGCCCGAATCGGCGATGGTCGACGGCCTCAAGTTCGCCGACCTGCAGAAACTGCACCGGCGCGCGGCCGCACCCGACGGCGACCTGACGCTGATGGCCTTCGGCGCGCTCGAGCCCGATGCGGTCCTCGCCGCCGTGGAACCGCGTTTCGGCCGGCGCGGCCGCTGTGCGCCGCCGGCGGCATCGCCCGCGCCACCGGGTCCGGACGGCATCAAGGGCAGAGTCATCTTCTCGCCGACGGAAACGGATGTCGACCTGACCATCGCCTTTGCCGCGCATCGTCCGCACGAAACGACGGTTCAACCGGGGCTGACGCTTTTGCTGCTCGGCGAGCTTGTCACGCAGGCGCTGGACTCGCGGCTCCGCCAGCGGGAGGGCTGGACCTACAGCGCCCGTTGCCGGATGCAGGCCGTCGGCGGCTGGGCGCTGCCGGAAATCACGGTCACCTGCCAGCCGGGCCAGGCCTTCGTGGTCTTCGATCTGGTGCGCGAGGAGCTGGGCCGCCTGGCCCGCGGCGTGACGACCGATGAATTCGAGCGGGCCCGCATGCGCCTGGTCACCGACCTGCTGCGTTCCGCGGACGACCGCGAGGCCCTGCGCGAGTGGATCCGGTTCGTGGCGAGATTCGGCCCGGTGCCCGCCGACCCGGTCGCCGCGGCTCTGGCCATCGGGGCCGGCGACGCGGACCGCGCCCTGGCGGCGGTCCTGCCGGACGATCGCCTGGTGTTCACGGCGACCGGGGCCGTTCTGGAGGACGACCTGGGCCAGTTCGATTTCTGACGCGGTCAGCCGCGGTTCACAGCCGCGTCACCATCACCCCGGCGAACTTCTCGACGCGCCCGAGGTATTCCGTCAGCGGCACCTTCACGACGGTGCCGCCCTCGTACCATCCGCTGAGCCCGCTGACCGCCGCGTGCGCCAGCCAGGCCCGTGCGCCAGCCAGGCCTTTCCGTCTTCCACGATCACCAGGCCCACGTGGCCGATCACCAGCCCGTACTGGTCGCGCAGCCTGCGCGCCGACGCCACGCCCGGATCCAGCACGAACCAGACGACATCGCCCTCGCGCAGCGCCGCCTCGTCCAGCATCGCCTTCGGCACGTAGGCGAACGAGCCCGCCGGATAGCGCGACGTGCCCACGGTATCGGTAACCGCCGGACCCGTCGAAGCGGTCACATCGGCTCCCCAGTGCCCGCTGCGGATCATGTCCAGGCTGTAGTCGAGGTGCGACGGATGTTCGTAGTCGACCCGGCCCTGCGCATCGACCACCGAATCCGGGTCGGCCCCCGCGAATCGCGTGCGCAGCGCGATGGCCACGGCGTCGTCGTGGTCGCGCGCACGCGCCAGTTCCGTGCAGCGGTAAAGAAGGCTGATGCAATCCTGGCGATGGTCGCGCACCAGGGCGCGCTCGGCCACGTAGCCGTCGGGGCTGGGGCCGAACAGGTAGCGCACGTCATCCGCGGCCAGAAAGCGCCGGGCCCACAAGCCGACGCGCACTCCTGTCGGCAGCGCCTGTTCGGCGGCCAGCAGGCTGTCCTCCCGCGCGACGGGCAGCAGGCGGTCGGCCGCCCCGGC
>JFJP01039007.1_pt1 | contig 14817 bp, 20 predicted proteins | sample 431651 | NCBI WGS metagenome assembly JFJP01 (sample SAMN02602958, study PRJNA72255) | Microbial mat metagenome, whole genome shotgun sequencing project. | biome: fresh water; feature: sink hole; material: water; isolation source: purple microbial (photo- and chemosynthetic) mats found in...
GGTGCAAATTATTGAACGGGCAGCAGCATACTTAAATTTAAAGACTATTACAAATTATTCAAAAAAAACACACGAGCAGAAATTTTAATCACAAATTATACAAATCACCCCACTTTATTTTGAAAGCATTACATAACTATCAAGTCCGTGCGATTGATTTCATGCAGAAAACCAACAAGGCGATTTTGTCGGTTGGCATGGGGCTCGGCAAGACGGCGGCCGTTTTACATTTTATCGACAAAACAAAACCCGAAAAAGTTTTAATTGTAGCACCCAAAAGGGTGGCGGAAACAGTTTGGCAAAACGAAGCGTTTTCGTGGCTTTTAAACGAGGTAAACGAAAAAATGATAAATGTATCGGGTGACAAAAGAAAACGCCAAAAATCGCTCGAAAATAAGGAAAAACCATATAAAATCATAGGGCGTGATAACTTGGCAGATGTTGAGGGAATGGAAGTCGATTTGTTAGTGCTTGATGAACTTACAAGTTTTAAGAATTTTGAAAGTAAACGGAGCCAGTTTATTTATTCTATTAAAGCAAAAAAAATAGTTGGTTTGACAGGCACACTATTAACAAACGGTGCAATAGATTTATTTGGCCAAGTGTGTGCTATTGGGTTCGGTAGTGGACTAACAAAAAAACAAAGGGCATCGGAGTTTTATCGTTGGCGTGCTAACTACTTTATTGACCAGCTGGCTGGCTCGGGCTTGCCGTTTCAAAAATGGAAACTAAAAGTACCTTTGAATGATTTAATCGCCAAAATTAAAAGCAATATCTTCACACTTGACACAAAAGACTGGCTCGAAATTCCTGAAGTGGAATATATACAACACAAAATTAAACTTTCAGAAAATGAAATGTACCAATACTTGAAACTAAACACACTACTTAATTGCACACTCGATGATGATGTGGTAAGCTTCTCGGAAAATCAAAAGTTTGCAAAGTTGCAAACACTTTGCAACGGTTTTGTTTATAAAGACGATGGAACGGTGGCACGTGGGAATGATTTCAGTAAATTGGATGCGGTGATTGAGTTTGTCGAGCGTGCGTGTGGTGAGGGTGAGCAAGTGCTTTTGTTTTATGCTTTTATTGAAGAGAAACTAATCATTGAAGAGAAACTTAAAAAAGCAGCTTTAAAATTTACAAACGTGAAAAATAATAATTTCTTAAGTCAGTGGAATAATGGTGAGGTTGATGTACTTTTAGCACACCCAATGTCCGCTGGGCATGGTTTGAATTTACAACACGGCGGGCGTTTGTGTGTCTGGAGTACGATTACATATGATTTAGAATTATGGCTGCAAGCTAATGCAAGGTTACAAAGGCAAGGACAAAAAAGGGGAGTTCAAATTCATAGCTTTGTAGCAAACAATACAGTTGAAGTAAAAAAGTATTTGGCACTCAATAATAAAGAAAAGGTTTTGAATGAATTTATTAAACTGACAAAATGAAACATACAGAAAAGAATTTAGAAAATGAATGCTGTAAGTTTGCAAGGGGTTGCGGTTTGGCAGCTGTTAAACTTGAAAATGTAAAAGGTATTCCAGACCGACTGTTTATAAAAGATGGGGGCGATTGTATTTTTGTGGAGTTCAAAAAACCAAATCAAAAAGGAATTATTTCAAGTGAACAGCTTTTTTGGGGTAAATTTCTAAAATACAAGTTTCATGTGATTAATGACTTTGAAACGTTTAAAGTATTGATTAATAGTTTTATAAGTGAAAATTGAAACGTTTCAAGTATTAAAATATGTTAATTTATTTCGATTTATTTTTTATTTTTCGTTTATTATTCGTTTTGAAAACCCTATATATAAGGCAAAAAAACGTATTATATTTTTATTAATATTTTAAATAAATAAATAAATAAATAATAATATAATAGTTATCAATTAGTTAACTCAATTTATTTTTTTATTTTTTATTTTATTAACATAAAAAGATAAAAATTAACAATTAAGCCAAAAAGCGTTATTTTTACATGAAACTTAAAAAAATAACCAAAAAATGATTTTTGAAACGAAATTGTTGTATTTTTGTGAAAGCAAAATTTTAAAAAAAAATGGGTTCACTTTATAATACAGAAATTTTAAAAGAAAAAGCAATTAAAGCCATTAATGAAAATGATTTAATTTTCATTGAAGATGTTTGTGCTTATATCGGAATAAACAAAACAACTTTTTATAATCATTTCAAGCTTGACAGCAACGATTTCAACGAGTTAAAAGAATTATTGGAAAAAAACAAAATAGCAACAAAACTTGATATTCGTAAAACGTGGCGCGAACGCAAATCGGAGACTGGTTTAATGGCTTTATATAAACTATGTTCAACTACAACTGAACATAAACTGCTCCAACAAAATTACACACCTGAAACAAACATTGATACTGAAACGGAAACCCAAAAGAAAACCGATGTAGTTGGCTTTGAGTACTATATGAATGAAACGGCAAACGAATGGATGCAAGATAGACAGTTCATTTATGAAGTACTTCAAGAGGTCGAAGATTTTATTTATTCAAATAAAAAAGTGTTACTTATATCGATGCCTCAAGGTGCTGGTAAATCTTACATTGCTAATAAGTTGACCGAGTGGCTTATTGGTAACTTTCAACAAAACAAGTCCACCCGAAGTCGCTCTATTATGCGAGTTTGTAATACTGATTCAAATGTAACTAAATTTAGGACTGCAATAAGTACAGCCATTACAAGTAGCGAGTGGTGTGCTATTTTTGGAGATATAAAGCTTGCAAATAATAATAATAATGGAATACGTTGTGAGGGTAGTTGGAATGATAATGCTTTCTTTTCGAGTGGCAAAAGTTCTGTAATGTCAAGGCGTGCCGATTACTTAATCTTTGATGACCTTTATACAACTATGGGAGAGGCACTCAATCCGACTTCAACAGCCGACTACATAATGAAATTTCAAACAATGTGGCGGGGTCGATTAAAAGGTAGCTTAATAGGTAAAATTATAATGGTAGGCACAAGGTATGCAAAGAATGATTTCTATAATGAAGTTGTAGAGATGTACAAAGATAGTTCTGTAATTATAAAGATACCAGCGATAAAAGAAAACGGCGAAAGTTTTTGTGAACAGACACACCCGATAGTTGAATTGCTACATGATAGGGAAACAATGAATATAGATTTATTTAATGCCATATACCAACAAGAGCCATCAGCCGAAGGGTTCATTAATCCATTTGAAAACTGGCAGCCGATAATTGCACCAATACATGAAAGTCAGTTTGATTATACATGTACAGTTGCAGATCCAAGTTTTGGTGTCGGTTCGGATTACTTTGTAGTTGGCAAATTTGGATACAATAGAAACGGTGAGGTTGGTTTATTGGACTTGTTGAGCGAAAAGGTTTGCAGTGATAAAATGTACATTGATTTCATTGAAAAGGCAAACGTGCAAAGAAACTTCATTGAAAAAAATGGTATCGGTGGCATGTTAGTTCAAAGAGTAATGAACAACACAAATGCGGCATTGGTTCCATTTTCAAGTGTGGGGGCAAAGTTGGAGCGATTAATAATGAACTCTCACGATATAAAAAAAATTATCTTTAATAGTGAAATTGAAAGGATACCATTTGAGCAGCTTTCAGATTTTGGCAAATGTTCAAATGATGATTTCCCCGATATGTTAAGCCACTTTTTTAATTGTATAAAAGTTTATGGAATGTAGAAAAGATATTTACGGCACTAAAAAACAATTTATTGCTGAACACTTTGAAGATATTCAAAGTTTGCGAAAACGAATGAGTGCCAAACAGATTTCTGTTTTGTATAGTGGTTTAATAAGTGAGTGGGATGTTTACGAATACATACCTAAAAAAAGTTTTCCAAAAAAAACTATCAAAGTAAAAAACATTAATATATTTGCAAAATGAAAATAATATTAGAAACAGATAGCAAAAAGCGACCTCAAGCCCAAAGGAACTACAACGGTGTTATGGGGTTTCGTATGACACGCGGGAAATATTCCGATGTAGTGCTTTTAGGTATCTTTAAAAAGATTTTCAAAAGATTAAATTTAATTGATTTTCAGATAATAACTCAAAATGCAGTAACATTTGGAACTGTAAACTATTTTTTGAATAATCAATTATCTGAAGCCTTTGCGGAATTGTTTCAAAATGGTTTTATACTATTTGAAAAATCGCAAACTGGCAAAATCAAATACATACACAAAAGCGATGCAAAGCAAGTAAACGGATTTTGGACTTGCAACGGTAGTAAACTTGAGGTATTTTATTCCGATACTTTTTCTATTTTTGGGCAGTCGGATGCTAATTTGATAAAAGATGTTTTGGTGGGAATAGATAATAGTTTAAACGCTGCCAGAACTGTAATAAAAAGGTTGGGCGTTGTAGTTATAGGAACACCCGAGCAGCCGAGCCAAAATCCGCAATTGATAGCTATGACCGAAACAGACAAAAGCAGTTTGGAGACCGACATGGCAAACGATTATGGGATGTTGGATGAGCAAAAACAAATGTTACTATTAAGGCGACCTTTAAGATTAACAAGGGTTGCACTGGGTGGCAAAGATTTACTAATAACAGAAACAGTTGAAATGTTCACAAAGATTTTATGTGATGCCACAAATATTCCTTATGACGTTATGGCTTTAAGTGGTCAGTCCACTTTTGCCAACCAAGAGCAAGCGGAAAAATCAATGCAAGATACAGCTGAAGAGTTTATATCAAAATTATGGAGTTGGTTCAAGGTTATGGGTGTTGAATTTAATTGGATAGTAAATAATAATAAGTATGGAAAACAAACAGTTACGACCGTTTAATACAAACGAATTTTTAGCAAAGAATTTTTTTGCTTTCAATGATTTTTCAAAGTTAAAAAATGGTAACTTCGGAATAAAGGGGTTACTAACTATTTTTGATAATGACACCGCAAATGAAAACCAATATGTTTATCATAATGGTTGTTATGATAATTTTTGCAAAAATTATTATGAGGCAAAAAATAAACATATACCATTGGACTTGTTACATAATGTAACAGATATTAATCATTTGATTGGGAAGGTTACAGAATTTAAGTTATCTGAAAACACAGCCGAAATTGTTGGAGAAATAAGTAAGTGGACGCCTATGTTCAACAATGTGGTGGGTTTAATTGAAGACCAAATTCTACAAGGGTTTTCGGATATGAGTTATATAACAGATGGTTATTGGAGTGAAAATGATTTGCTTCATGTAACAAGTTGCAGTATCGTATCGGTTGCATTAGTTCCTGTCCCCGCTGTAAGTGAAAGTAAACTTTTTGCAGCCAACGGGACTAAATTTAATTTTGAAAAACAAATTGAGTTTGAAAGTGAAAACAAAATAAAAACAATTTTTGGATTATAAACGTAAAACAATTTTTAACAATGAAAAAGAAACATTTAATTAATGTATTGAACTCTTTGAAAAAAAGCTTAACCAACGCAGTAACACCTGAGGGGCAAGCTTTAATTGAAGAGATTAATGGAGTTTTAGCAGAAATGCAAGGCGACCCAGATGTAGAATTTAATGAAGCCGATGTTTTGGCAAAAGTTCAAGAGCTTGCTAGCAAGTCTGGGGCAGCAGCAGCTACTGAGGTGGTTAATGCTTTGAAAAATGATTTTAACAAAAAAGACAAAGTTATGGATGTCAAAGAAATGCGAAACGCTTTTGCGAAAGCGATGCGGAATTCGGCTGGCAAAGGCAAGGGTGCTTTTGCGAAAGCATTTGAAAGTGAACTGGCTGCAAATGGTGTTAGTGGTTTACCTACTTTGTTGGAGGTTTTTCCTGAAATACAAACAAAGTTTGAACAGACTTCGATACTTTCAAAATTACGTAAACTTGGAAACTATTCTTTAAAGATTAGTGTTTCAACACAAGCGGATGATGATGCCGATGTACGTGCGAAAGGGCATGCAGATTTAACAGCCGTAAAAGGAAACCAAGCATTAATATTGACACCAAAAACTTTGAGTTTGGGCGCTATCTATAAAAAGATTAACGTACCTAAATTAATGAGTTATGAAACTGGTAACGATACTGCATTATTTTCATGGTTGGCAAATGAATTGGTCGAAAGAATTGATAATGAAATACAAAGAGTTATTTTGGTTGGTGATGGACGTGCATCTAATCATGCCGATAAAATTAGTTCATTTGAAACTATTGGCATCAAAACGGCTGCCGATGCTTACACTGTTTATGCAGAAAGCACAAATGCACTACCTACATTAGAAGAAACTCGCAATTTAGTTGACACAATGGATATTACAAAACCAATATCAATGTATGCACACCCGAGTATTATTACAGCGATGCAAAAGTTCATTTATGCAAGCGGTGGTTCAACTACTTTCATTGATGATAACACTTTGGCTGGTTTGTTAGGTGTTAGTGAAATTATACGTACTAAAATGTTAGCTGGTGCTGTTCCCGGAACAGTTTCAAAAGTTCCCGCAATTGTATTAATACAACATGAAAGTTATGGTTATGTAGGTAATGATTTATTTAGTGTTGACTTTGAAAAGTGGGAATACAATGAAGATATTTTTATGGCAGAAATTTTTGCTGGTGGTGGAATAATTAAACCGCTTTCAACTGGCTTAATCAGAATTTCAAAAACTGCTTAATAATAAATTTTAGTATCGGCTTGTAAAAAAGTCGATACTATTTAAAAATAACAGAAAAATAACAGAAACATGACAGTACCGGAATATATATCGTCGGGTTACCCAATTAGTGGTCAAGTATCGGATGCAATAGTTGAGCGTGCGGAGACGGATGTAATGAATTGCTACGTTAAACCAATAGTTGGAGTTGATGCGACGGTAGAGGATTACATTGAAGAGGTTATGGCTTTAAGTTACTGTTTACTTTTAAGGCGTTCAATTTTAAAAACTCGTTTTGGTAGTGAACAGAAAAAATCGCAAAATGGCGAAAGGTTTGAAGATAGTATAATTTTAAGGCAAATAACAAGTATATGTATGCCAGCAATTTTATCACTTGAAACAAAATCTTTGATTGATGTACCTTATAACGATGTTTCTGATATAATTGATTTTGGATATTACAAATTATAAATTAAAATAAAAAGGAGAAATAAATATGGCTTATGTACCATGTTCAAATGCAGACTTGCAAGTAAATTTAGTTCCTGATTGCAACAACCCACGTGTTAAAGGATACGAGAAAGCTGGTGTGTTAATCAGAAAATCAGATATTGCGAGTTTTACTGCAAACAGCACCTCGAATAGAATTATCGAGGCATTAACTTTGAAAGCACTTAAAAAAACTTATGTAGTTGAAAACAGTCGAAAAAACCCACTACCTTTTAACGGTACACAAACTACTTATAATCGTGAACAAGATGCTTACGATAAGATGGTTCAATTCTATTATGAAGGAATAGGTGGTCTTTCAAGTGAGGCTATTGAGGGTTTAAAAAACGATGACTTTGTTTTATTACTTGAAAGAAAAGATAAAAGGGGCGATGGCTCGTTTCATATCTTCGGGTGGGAAAACGGATTATCGGCTGGTAACGAAAACGGAGCTCAAGTTCAAGACGAGGCAACTGGTTACTGGTTAGTAACTATGACTACTCAGGAACGCTTTGCAGAGTATTCGTTTTTTATAACTGATTATGAAACAACAAAAACAGCTTATGATTTGTTAGTGGCAGCATCTGTTTAATCTTTGTAAATTAACTTTGAAAATAAAAACGTACAAATAATACACTTTGTACGTTTTTTTATATATTTGCAAAAAATAGTTACATATTACAATTTAACATTATACGTTATATGTTAGAATTAAAAGAAATAAAAAAAGGCGATAGTATAAGTTTTTTATTTATGCTGCCGATTGATTATGATTTAGATAGACTTAAAAGTTTTAAAGTAAAATTTGGTAAATTAAGTTTAATCGGGGGGCTAACAGATAATTATATAACTGCTCAAGTTACTTCGGCTCAAACGTGGCGGATGGTAGGTAAGCAAGAATTAACTTTTACTATTGACGATGCAAACATTGGTATTCGTAAACTGTTAACTGGTTATGTTAGTGTAATAGCTACGAATGAAACATTTAACGATTTAAGTGTTTCAGAAATGATTGATATTAATGTTATATTGACTATCAATGAAACAGAAATTGAAGTAAGCGATGTTTTGTATGATTACATGAAAGGCAAAGACGGGCAAACTGGGACGTCTGACTATTCAGATTTAACGAATAAACCCTCAATAAATTCCGTTGAACTATCGGGAAACAAAACAAGTGCCGATTTAGGATTAGCAGATGCAGACCATGACCATTTTGAGCAGACTTTAACACCCGATGTAGTTGAATATCAATTGACACCTACAACACCAACGGTGCAAGGCTCACAATTTTGGGATGATGCTTATAAGGTTTTAAGTACTGTTCTGGGGGATGGTGTGGTTTTACAAAACGGGTTAGAAATGTATGTACGAGTTTTGAATAAAACCGGAGTGCAAATTAATGATGGGGAAGTAGTTTACATAAACGATGCTCAAGGAAACAAACCTACTGTTAAATTAGCTATTGCAATGACTTCAATACAAAGCGAAGTTATTGGAGTTGCAACACAAAACATAGGTATTAATGCCGAAGGGTTTGTTACTGTTTTTGGAACTGTAAACGGATTTAATACAAGCGGATATATAGACGGTGCAAATATGTATCTATCAAGTACAAATGCCGGCAAACTAACAGATATTGTACCAGCATACCCAAATCATAAAGTAGAAGTCGCAAAGGCTTTAAATTCAACTAGCAATGGTGCTATCTTTGTACACCCAAATCATATATTAGAACTAGGGGAGTTACATGGTGTGGATTTAACACAAACCAAAACAACACCAATATTTGCTGATAGCTTACTACTTCAGGATAGTGTCGGTTCTATTTGGAAAAAAATAACATGGTTAAACATACAAGGTACTTTAAAAGCTTACTTTGATACTATTTATTCGACCGCTGCAAATCTTTTACTTAAAAGAGACAAAACAGAAATAGGAGATACACACGGATTTATTAATCCACCGAATGCAAGTAACTTTACAATTTCAAATGTAGATAATTCTATTACTTTAAACCTTTTGGCAAACGCTGGAAACTATAAGATTAATGGAACTGATTATGTAAACAGCGGATTAAGTTTAACATTTACTGCAAATTTAGGGCAGAATTTCATTAATGTAAATTCAAACGGACTTTTAATCGAAGCTTTTGATATTTTGGATTTAACAAAAACGCTCGTATGTACTATTAACTGGGACGGCACAAATGCACGTCTTTCAGATGAATTGCATTTATCAAATAGAAATTTAATTGAACACAAAAAGCAGCATGATACCGATGGAGCGAGATGGGTTAGTGGTTTTATAACTTCATTTGGCTCGAGTGCAAACAATACATTTAGTAGTGCAAGTGGAGTTATAAGAGATGAAGAGCGTTATCATAATATAGCAGCCAAAACGCAAGGCGTTATAGCATACAGAAACGCGACTTTGAACGCAATGATTTTTGATACAGCTACAACCCGATTTAGTAAGTTAGTAGGTACAACAAGCGGAGCCCCTTATTATGATTTAAACGGTGTTTTAACAGCTTTAGCAACGAATCGGTATGGTATTATGTGGATGTATGGAACGAATGCAAAACTACCTACTAACAGTGAAATAGTATTCATTATGGGGCAGGATGCTTATACAAGTGTAGCTAACACACAAGCGGCACCGCAGCCTACATTAGTGGGCATGACCATTGCAGAATGGAAACTACTTTATAGGGTTATAATCAGAAATGTAGGAGGTAGCCTTTTATTTGTGCGAGCCGATGATTTAAGAGTTCAAACAACGGGTTTAGCAATAAGTGGCTCAGGGCTTACAAGTTTGCCAGCATCAAGTGTAACCGAGAATAATTATGGAAACGTACAGATAGCAATTGATAGATTAAAGACCTTGCAAGTTCCAAACGAAACCTTAATAGCTGCAAATTGGGCTTTAGTTAGTGGTTATTATGAATACGATTTAGCAAATGCGAATATAACAGCAACGAGTTTTGTTGATGTAATTATAAACGAAGACACCGAAGAAAATATTGCGATTGCAAAAGCTTCGGAATTTAAGCAAACAAATGTAAGCAGTAACGGAAGCGTTAAAATCTTTGCAAAGAATTTACCAAGCGGCAACATAGTAGTAACCTTAAACATTTACGAATAATGATAGGAAAAACGATTGCACCTTTTGGAGTGCCAAACGATATTAAGTTTATACCAAATCCTACTATCTATCAATTTACAGTTGACAGAAACTCCGATATAGTAACAGATGGTAGTGGAACGGTAGGTAGTTTGAGATATTGCTTACAAAATTGCACCGCTGGAGATATAATAGTGTTCAATAAAACCTTAACAGATACAGCGGGAAGCGGCGAGATAAACACTGTAAAGATACTTTCTGCTTTGACTACAAAGGCTTGTACTATTTATGGAAACGATAATTGGATTACAGCCTCTGTTCCCTATAATTATAATCTTTTTTTAGGTATAATAATATTTAACAGCTTGCATTTTAAAGACCTTTATAATACTGTTAGTACTGTAAAACCCTTTGCAGTTAGTAGTATTTTAAAAGGTTGCAAATTTCATAGGTTAAGCAATAACCATAATATGGGCGTGGTTCCAAGTAATTGCACATATAACAATTGTGATTTTAATAACATTAGCGGAGGCATATATACTATTTTAAACGGAATAGGAATATATAGTAAATGTAATTTCAGTTCAATAACGAGTGGAGGTGGTTTTGCGGGGTTAAACGTAACCATGACAGATTGCTATATTGATGTACTTTCAACTATTGCAAGTAACCCGACTGGTTGCGTATTAAAAAGGTGCTATAAAACTGGGGGCGATATAATTGGCGGATATATGATTGCAGATTTAGAAAACTGTATATTTATCAATGCAGCAATAAGCAATAATGCTGGTGGTGGTTTGAATCATAATTTCAAAGCCCACAACAATACATTTATAAACACAAAAGCAATAGCATATTTGTTTCCGAGAAATGTATTATTAAACTATACTTTTAACGTAGATTTCAAAAACAATTTAATTATCGCACCATTAAACACTTATGTAGTTCAACAAACAGTTCCCGCTGGTACATTTAACATAGTTGAAAGTGGGAATATTTACATGGGTTTGAATGCCGACCCTTTGATACCAAATTCAACGAGGTACACTGGCAGTCCTGAGGATATAATATCACTAAATGAAATAGAAAAAACTATTGATGGTGTGAAACATAATTACTTTAATCCAAAAGGTATATCGTTAAATAGCTGCGTGAGAACAGTGTTAACAGATTACAACGGAATAAATAGAACAGACCCAACCGATTGCGGAGCAGTAGAAATTTAAAACTAATAAAGAAATGTTATACATATACAAAGGTAAGATAGTTGAAAATAACACACCCGAAGCAGAAATAGTAAGGTCGTATATATTTGAGGAAAATGATTTTGCACACGTAATTTTAAACGATGCACAAATAGAGTACTATAATCAAAACAAAGATGCAGATATTAATGTTGTTTGGAACTTAGGAATAAAACTTGAAGAATATGGATAGCATTTACACAACTTCAATACAATTTTTTACGTTACTTGGTACTGTCATATCAGTTTTAGGGATTTACATAAAATCTAAAAGTGAAAATAAAAAAGAACTTTTGGGTTATAAAACCGATATAAAAGAAATTAATGAAAAATTAACTGGTGTGTTGGATTATATCGATATTGAGGGTATGAACAAAAACTATCAGGGGGAACTTGAACATATTGCAGATGAAGAAATTGAATTTATTAACACTTTAAAACTTTGTCCTGAGTTTCGTGAAAAGTGTGAAATTTGGCTAACATATAAGGCAAACGGAACTATTGAGGCGATTACTTCAATTGCAAGTAAAAATGTTAAGGAACTTTCAAATGGCTACCTATCTAATTTAATGTTTAGTAGAAAAAATGAAATTGAACAGTTTGCTATTCAAACAATGGGCGAAGATTTTTACACAAAAAAAAATCAGAAATGAAGTAACTGAAATAGTTAAAAGAACAGCAAAAAGGGTGCAAAGTGTAATTACAGATACATACACAAATAGCAAAAATATACGAATACGTGAACTCGGTCGTAAACATTTAAGAGATGTTTTAAGGCACGCAATGACTTCAATAATAATATATAATAAAGAATGCAATGAAAAAAAATAGTAAGGGTTTAATTTGGTTAATCAAAGAATTGATTAAGGTTTATAGTGTCCAGGATAGTTTTTTCAGTAAGAAACGAATTGAGAGCGGTATTGCTTTTTTTATGGCACAAAGTGGAATGATTTATTTTCTAATTACAAAAATAAGCACAATGAACACCACTGACATAGTACTTTGGGCAGCTACTGAGTTTGCGGTGGCTGGTTATATAATTTCACAAATTCAAAAAGAAAAAACAAATGAAACTGACAAATAATTTCACACTTTCAGAATTAACCCATACAAATACCGGTTTAATTAATGAGCCAAATGCTCAACAGCTTGCAGCATTAAAGGAACTGGCAGTAAACGTATTGCAGCCTTTGAGAGAAAAATGCGGGTTTAATATACATGTTAATAGTGGATTTAGAAACTTACAAGTAAACACAAAGGTAAAAGGCTCGAAAACTTCGCAGCATATGAAAGGTGAGGCAGCCGATATTACAAGCGAAAATAATAAACTACTTTTTGATATAATACGAAATGAACTTGAATTTGACCAATTAATCTGGGAAAATGGTAATGATTTACAGCCTTTGTGGGTTCATGTAAGTTATTCAAATAAAAACAGAAATAAATTTTTAAGAATGAAAAATGGAAAATATTTTAAAATAAAATAATATGAAAACGATTAAAGAATTAGCAGAATCGATAAAGTTTACAATGTTAGAAAAAAACTTTTTGAAAGTGGAGGCAAACAAATTTGAAATTGATTTTAATTTTGAGGCACAAAAAAACTGCAATAGTTGTTGGCGAGATTTGGCGATTTTGATTTACAGTAAACAAAAGGATTTACCTAAAGCAGAAACCGAAATTGTAGCAGAAACCGAAATTGTAGCAGAAACCGAAAAACCAAAATATAAATTAAAAAAAGGTGTTTCATTTCATTTTGGTTTTAGTCATACATTGGTTAATGAACAGACTTTTACTCAAGAAATTGGAGCGAGCCTTGTAAAACTTGGGTTTACTGACTATTTAGAAAAATGGTAAAAAATGAAATTAAATTTAAAATTTAAGTTCGATAATAAAACGAGGTTAAAAAAAGTTTATAAATTCATTTTGGTTTACCCTGAATTAATAGAAAAATCAAAAGAATTTGTAAAAGATAAAATTAATCCAAAAATCTTTGATTTTTTCGGTATGACTGTTTTGGAGTTCCTTAATTTGCAACAAAACATTTTGCCGAAAAAATTAGAAAAGTTTTTGAGTAAAAGAAAGACTACATTTGTAGATTACATTAAAGTTATTAATACTTTTGACAAAGGGGCAAAAGATTTGGAGTTTTTGTTGAATGAAACGATTATAAAAGGCGATGTAGATAGTGAACATGCAAACAATGGACTTTTACAGCTTACAATGGAAGAGACCATGTTGGACTTTTTAAAAGACTATTTTAAGCTGCAAAATTTTGACCAGGCTCAAAAAATAACACTTTATGAATACATTACAGCCCGAAAAGTGGCATATAATAAACATAAATTTGAACAGAATTTAATCGAAATACAGAAAATCAAACACAAAACACACTAATTTTATATGAAAACAGTTAAATTATTGATAATTTTTATGTTATTAAACATGTTTTTTGGCTGCAAAAGTCACAAAATAATAAGTGAAAACTCAAAAGATAGCATAAAAATAGTCGAAAAATATGTTATAAAACATGTTTTTGATAGTGTTTTTGTCGAAAAAACAGATACTTTCAGGGAGTTTTTTCGGGGAGATACCGTTTTTATTCTAAAAATTAAATGGAGAAATACAGTAAGATTACAGATAAAAACCGATACTTTGATTGTAAAAGATAGTGTATTTGTCGATAAAAAATTACACATAAAAGATAGCATAAAAGAAAACATTCCATTTTGGCAAAAAGCAAATTTTGCTTATGCTGTTAGTTTTTTACTTTTAGTTATAGCTTTGATTGTTAGTAGATTAATAAAAAAATACATGAAGTTATGAGTTTAATACAAAAAATAAAATCGGCAGTCGAGCTGGCTGGTTATCAATTTTTTTATGATAGTGGTGATGGTTTGGATTTACTTATTGACACTGCTGATTTTAGTAATAGTAAATGTGTAGTTTTTGCCTTTTTGCTTTCAGATAGTAAATTGGTTGATGGTGTTGAAAGTGCAAGCATCGGTTTGTTTTTTTCACGAATTACAGAATTTGACTACCAAGCATTAGAAAACGATGCCTTACAAGAATTATGTAAAATCGATGCTTACAAGTTTTTAAAATCTATTGATGATGGAAACATTTTAACATATGATAACATTTCATTAAAACGATTTTACGATGATTTTTCAGTAAATGTAACCGGCGTGGCAGTAAATACTAATTTCAGTGAAACAGTAGGTATTTTGCTTTGTCAGGATTAAATAACTGAATAATAGCAAATTAGCTGTTTTAGTAATTTTATTTTTTATTTTTCAAAATCAAAAAATAAAAAAATAAATCGAGATAA
>JFJP01005645.1_pt1 | contig 14816 bp, 17 predicted proteins | sample 431651 | NCBI WGS metagenome assembly JFJP01 (sample SAMN02602958, study PRJNA72255) | Microbial mat metagenome, whole genome shotgun sequencing project. | biome: fresh water; feature: sink hole; material: water; isolation source: purple microbial (photo- and chemosynthetic) mats found in...
ATGGTCTTGCCGCTTCGCAATGCCTCCAGCGCCACCTTGGCTTTGTACTCTGGCGTGTGGAATTTGCGTTTCTTGGTTTCACTCATGATTTGGATTTCCTTGATTTGAAGACAGCTAAAATTTTTGTCCTAAATCCAGGATCCACTTTACTCGCCATCAACGGTATATTCGCAATTTCTGCATCGCTTAACGCCGAACTTGCAGTGCACCCGGGTTAACAATGTTGGTTGGACGACCCTTGATGAAGTTCACCACATTGTCAAAAGCGGCACCAAAATACAGCTCGTAACTGTCCTGCTCAACGTAACCAATGTGGGGTGTGCAGATGCAGTTTTCCAGTCGCAATAGTGCATGACCTTGCAAAATGGGCTCTGATTCAAACACATCGATGGCCGCCATACCAGGGCGACCGCGGTTAAGCGCGCTCAACAGCGCATCGGGCTCCAACAACTCGGCTCGAGAAATATTGATCAGCAGTGCCGTCGGTTTCATTCGGGACAGGTCTTCAAGCCGGACCATGGCCTGGGTTTCTTCTGTCAGGCGCAAGTGAAGTGTCAGTACATCGGCCTGTTCAAACAGCTCTTCACGCGTGCTGGCGATATCAAATCCGTCAAGTACTGCCCGCTCGCGTGACGCCTCCCGACCCCACACCAGAACTCGCATGCCAAACGCCTTGCCATAGCCCGCCACCAGTTGCCCGATCTTGCCATAGCCCCAAATGCCGAGGGTGCGCCCTTTGATCGACGTTCCCATGCAAAAATTGGCAGGCATGCCACTGGACTTCAGGCCAGACTGTTGCCAGGCACCATGCTTGAGGTTGCCGATGTATTGGGGTAAGCGTCGAGCCGCAGCCATGATCAACGCCCAGGCCAACTCAGCCGGCGCCACCGGTGAGCCAGTGCCTTCGGCGACAGCAATGCCGCGTTCGGTACAGGCATTGATATCAATATGTGAGCCAATCCGCCCAGTTTGTACGACCAGCTTGAGTTTTGGCAGTTTTTCAATCAGCGCGCGCGGCAAATGGGTGCGCTCACGGTTCAGCACGATCACATCGGCATCTTTGAGTCGCACTGACAACTGACCTAGCCCTTTCACTGTGTTGGTGTAGACCTTGGCCTGAAAAGCCTCCAGCTTGGTTGCGCAGGCCAGTTTTCTGACGGCATCCTGATAGTCATCAAGTATCACAATATTCATGCTGCAATTGTGCCTTGGTGTTATCGGGTTCCTCTTTCGTTTTAATGAAATTTACCCATTTTGGCTGCCGTATGGTGACAGGTCGCTGCCATGCGATTTGGTGTACCAGCGGCGCTGCATTCAGTGCAGTCTGGCTTCGCAGGCAGCCAGCCGATCCAGCTCGGCACAGACATCGGCCATGCGTCCTGAAATGCGCAAACGACCAGCATGAGCCGCAGTCAGGTCGGTGTCAATGACGCGCAGCACCCGCAAGGGCTGATGCATGACCGGTCGGATGCCGATGCGTGTCGGCGAGTTCAGCATCTGGCTGCGCAGTGTGCTGATGCAGGCATGCGCAGGCTGGCTGCTTGGGCTGGTCTGACCGGTGCGGCTTCTGGCAACAGGCTTGGCCATTAGCCAGTGCCAGAGGGCCTTGAGTGGCGTGGTGATCTGCATGTTGCTGGGCGGAACGTTCATCTTGTGACCTTGGGCTGAATGGGTGTGTCAGGTGGGCGAATTGATTGGGTTGCCGGGCACCCATGAACTGAGGCGCTGGCAGTGTGCGCTACATGAGCATGGTGTTGCGGATAAGGCCAACGGCCAGACCTTCTATCTCGAAAGGCTCACCGGGTTCAACCACAATGGTTTGATAGTCGGGGTTTTCGGGGTGCAACTCAATGAGGTTTTTGTTGCGCATAAAACGCTTGACCGTGACCTCGTCGCCCAGGCGTGCTACCACGATCTGTCCGTTTTTTGCGTCCCGAGTGGTCTGTACTGCCAGCAGGTCACCGTCCATGATGCCGGCATCACGCATGGACATGCCGCGTACTTTCAGCAGATAGTCGGGTTTGCGCTGAAACAGGCTGCTCTCAATGTAATAAGTCCGGTCTACATGTTCCTGCGCCAGAATCGGTGATCCGGCGGCTACCCGGCCAATCAGGGGCAGGGCCAGTTGCGCCAGCATACCTAGCGGTGCCGCAAACTGCTGGCTGCGCGATTCATTGATGGAGCGTAAAACATCACCACGTAGCCGAATGCCGCGCGAAGTGCCGCTGACCAGCTCAATGGCACCTTTGCGCGCCAGTGCTTGCAAATGCTCTTCAGCAGCGTTGGCAGACTTGAAGCCCAGCTCGGCAGCAATTTCGGCACGGGTCGGGGGTGCACCGGTCCGGGTGATAGCACTCTGGATAAGATCAAGGATTTGTTGCTGGCGGTCTGTCAACTTGGGTCTGGTGAGCATAATGACTCCTGATAAAACAAGGCTGAACGGCACAAGGTGTGGGCGGCAAAACCGGTGGCGCTGGATAGATCACAAGCACTGTTTTCATATCCAGTAACTGTATTTTTAATCAGTTTTTGAAAGACTGCAAGTGGAATTTGATCAAAATGCAACAAAACTAGTGGTTTTGGGCACCGGTGGCACCATTGCCGGGCAGGCACAGAGCGCTTGCGACAACATTGGCTACACGGCAGCGCAGGTTGGCATTGGTGAGCTGCTGCGGGCTGTGCCAGGCTTGCAAGGCGTGCTGGCGGGCCACCCATTGCACAGCGAGCAGGTGGCGCAGGTCGATAGCAAGGACATAGACTTTGCGATCTGGCAGGCGCTGGCCCAGCGCGTGCATCATCACCTTGCCAAGGCAGATGTGGCTGGCGTGGTGATCACCCATGGCACAGATACACTGGAGGAAACCGCCTATTTTCTGCAAGCCGTTTTGCCACTGGCGTTGATCAATGCCAAACCTGTCGTTTTAACCTGTGCCATGCGCCCGGCATCGGCGCTGGCACCAGATGGTCCGCAGAACCTGATGGATGCTGTTGCAACTGCATTGACGGCCGGCGCGCTGGGTGTGGTTGTTGTCTGTGCGGGTGTGGTTCACACTGCGCTGGATGTACAAAAAAGCCACACCTATCGCCTGGATGCGTTCAGTTCAGGCGATGCCGGGGCCTTGGCCTACGTCGAGGAGGGGAAACTCAGATTATTGCGCAATTGGCCTGTAGCGATGGATGGATATGCGCGGCCAGCTATTGAAAAAATAGCAAATGGAACCGTGTGGCCACGCGTCGAAATTGTCATGAGTCACGCGGGTTGTGGGGGTGATCTGGTGGATGCCTTGCTGCGACTATGGCCAGATGTGCGACCCGTTCGTGGCCTGGTAGTTGCTGGAACTGGCAATGGAACCCTCCACCAGACCCTGGAAGCGGCTCTGCGGCGGGCGCAAGCCCAAGGGATCCAGGTGGTGCGGTCAACCCGCTGCGCCAACGGGCGGGTACTAGCTGCAGCAACGTCGGAGTTTGCGCATTCCAAGGGATTGTCGCCCGTCAAGGCCAGAATCGCGCTAATGCTGGCACTGATGTCACACTGATTCAGTTTGCAGGCCGCCCCCGAAGTGTGATTTGCCAGCGGCAAACACGGCGACCAAGGAGAGTCCGATTGTCAAAAAAGTCTTGATCTTCATGATTGGCTCCAATTTCCTGTTGAAAATTCCGTCACGGTTGAGGGCCGAAGAACATTTTCAGTTGGTCAAGGCGGCAAAGGCCCGCGCTGTGATGTCTTCCACGCCACCCGTGCCGCTGATGGCGCGGTATTTGGGGGCGGTGGCGGGCTCGACCTTGGCCCAGTTGCCGTAATAATCCACCAACGGGCGGGTTTGGGCGCTGTACACGTCAAGGCGTTTCTTGACGGTTTCTTCCTTGTCATCGTCACGCTGCACCAGTGGTTCACCGGTCATGTCGTCGATACCGGCCACTTTCGGCGGATTGAACTTGACGTGGTAGGTGCGCCCTGATGGCGGGTGCGAGCGGCGCCCGCTCATGCGGTCGATGATGGCCTCAAACGGCACATCAATTTCCAGCACATAGTCGAGCTTGACACCAGCGGCTCTCATGGCATCGGCTTGTGGAATGGTGCGTGGAAAGCCGTCAAACAGAAAGCCATGGGTGCAGTCTGGTTGGGCAATACGTTCCTTGACCAGGTTGATGATCAGGTCGTCGCTGACCAGGCCACCGGCATCCATCACCTGCTTGGCTTGCACCCCCAGTGGGGACCCTGCCTTGACGGCAGCGCGCAGCATGTCTCCGGTGGAAATCTGCGGAATGCCGTATTTTTGACAAATAAAGGTGGCTTGGGTGCCCTTGCCGGCGCCAGGTGCGCCCAACAAAATCAGTTTCATGTTTGTCCTCGGGTCATGTTGGAAGATAGTTGCCGACGTTAGCGATTTGGATAACGGCTTTGTGCACCAGCGTTGGCGAAAGAATAGCATGTGCCGGCTATTGCCCGCCTTACAGTGTTCGCTCAGGGCGTGAACAGGTGTCGCACCCGTTCCAGGTCCTCGGCCGTATCGACCCCTGGGCCGGGCACACAGTCAGTCACATGCACGGCAATGCGGTAGCCATGCCACATGGCGCGCAATTGCTCCAGCAATTCAGTTTGCTCAATGGGTGCCTGTGGCAGTTTGGGAAAAGCCCGCAAAAAACCCACCCGGTAGGCATAAATGCCAATGTGCCGCAGTGGTGCCGGTTGGGGTAATTGCTCAGGCGTGTTGCGCGGGTAGGCGATCGGCGCACGACTGAAGTACAAAGCCATGTCGCGTGCGTCGAGCACCACCTTGACAATGTTCGGATTGTAAAAATCTGCTATTGAGTCAATAGCATGGGCCGCAGTGCTGATCTGCGCCAGAGGCCTTTTTTTCAACAAATTGGCAACGGCCAGCACGAGGACGGTGTCAATCAGTGGTTCATCACCCTGCACGTTGACCACGATGTCTTCGTCGCCGAGATGGAGCAATTCACAAGCCTCCGCCAGGCGGTCGCTGCCGCAGGCATGGTCGACCCGTGTGAGTAACACGTCAACCCCATGGGTTTGGCAAGCCGTGACGATTTGCTCGCTGTCGGCCGCAACGATGACACGCGGCTTGAATGACTCGGTGTGCATGGAAAGCACCCGTTGCGCCACGCGAACCACCATGGGCACGCCGGCGATGTCAGCCAGCGGCTTGTTGGGCAGGCGTGTTGAAGCCAGTCGCGCTGGAATCAGTACTGTAAATGTCACAGCATCGGCTCCTGGTGGGTGTCATGGATCAACTTCACAAGCCGAGCTCCTCGTCAGTCAGAACCCGGGCCTCATTTTCCAGCAGAATCGCAATGTCGTCGCGTACCGGGTAAGCCAGACGGGCGCTGCGCGAGATCAGCTCTTGCGCCTCACGTTTGTATTCCAGCGGTCCCTTGGTGACCGGGCATACCAGCAATTCAAGTAGTCGTGTGTCCATGGCGTAATGATAGCGTTTTGCCTTGCCCGTTGGGGTCAAGCAAGGTGTCGATGCGCGCGTCGAACCCTTGCCAAAACGCTTGCGGCAACGAAAAGTACAAGGGAACCGCCAGCGCCTGCGGTGCATGTTGCCACAGTTTGACAGCATCTTTTTCAGTACAAATAAGGGTGTAGCCCTTGTAATGATTGCGTGACCAGCTATCAAAAGAATAGTGATCCGGAAGCCCCAGGGTGGCATCAAGTCGGACCCCGCGAGCGTGCAGCATGGCAAAAAATGTCTCGGGCTGTGCAATCGCAGCCAGCGCCAGGGTCGGTCCAGTCACCGTGCTGTCCAGCAAAACCGAAGTGCCGTCAGCTCGAACCGCTGCCGTGGCAAGTTGGCGCTGTCCCTGAAACCCGCCAAATGCCGGGCACGCCCCGGTGTGCAGCAGCAGATCCAATGGACGCGGCCAGGCTTCGCGCAGCGGGCCGGCTGGCAGCAAAAAACCGTTGCCCACACCCCGGTCGTCGAATACCCCGATTTCCAGGTCGCGCTGCAAACCCAGGTGCTGCAAACCATCGTCACTCAGGATGATCTGGGTTTCTGGGTATGTTGTCAGTAGCGCCCAGGCCGCTTGCACACGCTGGGTGGCGACAAAAACCGGTGCGCCGGTGCGGCGGTGAATCAGCGCGGGTTCATCTCCCACTTCTTGCGCGCTGCGCTCTCGTGTGACCTCCAGGCAGCCCCGGGTGTTGCGCCCATAACCACGCGAAATGATGCCGACCCGAACGCCGCGTTGCTGCAAATGCTCGGCCAGAGCGATCACTACCGGGGTTTTGCCGGCACCGCCGGCCACCACGTTGCCGACCACGACGATCGGTACCGGCAAACGCGCTGAAGCCAGTAAACCACCCTGATAGAGCAACCTGCGGCTGGTCACCAGCAGCCGATAAATCAGCGACAGCGGCCACAGCAGCCAGGCCAGCAGGCCGCGTCGCCTCCAGGCCTGGGCCAGCGTGTGTTGCCAACCGATGCTGCCCGGCACATCCGGCATGGTTTCAGGGAGCGCTGCCCGAGGTTGACGATTGGGTGGCGAAGGTGATCTGTGTCAGGCCAGCACGCCGGGCCGCCTCCATCACCGTGACGACGGCCTGATGGCGGGCGGCCGCATCGGCGTGGATGATCACGACGGATTCCTTGCCGGCCTTGGCACCGTCCTGCAGGGCCACGCTCAGCTCTGCCACGCTACGGCCAGCTACGGCGAGTTTGTTGACACTGTAGGCACCCTCGCTGCTGACCGATACCAACACCTCCCTGGGGTAATCACGCTGTGCATCGACATCGGCCACCGGCAGTTTGAGCTGCAACTCGGTGAACTTGCTGTAGGTGGTTGAGAGCATCAAAAAAATCAGGATCACCAACAACACGTCGATGAACGGAATCAGGTTGATCTCGGGCTCTTCCTTGGGGTGGGGACGAAAGTTCATGGCCACCGGGTGCTATTTGCGCAAGGTGTTCAAGTGCCGTGCCAACCGTTCCGCAGCCAGTTCCAGCGTCAGCAGGTAGCCGTCGACCCGGGCCCGAAAGTAGCGCCAGAAGATCAGCGATGGTATGGCCACAATCAGGCCGAACGCCGTGTTGTACAAGGCCACCGAGATGCCATGGGCGAGCTGTGCCGGGTTGCCGCCGGTGGCACCAGAGGGCGTTTGGGAGCCAAAAATCTCGATCATCCCGACCACCGTTCCAAACAAGCCCATCAATGGTGCCGCCGAGGCGATGGTGGCCAGCGCGCTCAGGTAACGTTCCAGCCGGTGCGCCGCCAGACGCCCGGCGCTTTCCATGACAGCGCGAAGCTCTGCATCACTGCAGCCCGGGTTGGCGTTGAGCGCCCACAACCCGCTGGCCAGAACTTCACCCAGCGCCGAATTTTTTTCCAGTTGGCTCACCACATCCGGGCCGGGCACCGCCTGGCGGGTCACCGTCAGCACTTCATCGAGCAATTTCGGCGGTGCCACTTTGCTGATTTTCAGGCTGACAAAGCGCTCAATGACCAGCGCCAGGGCAAGTATTGAGCAGGCAATCAATGGCCAGATCGGCCAGCCTGCGGCTTGTATGATGGAAAACAAATTGGGACTCCACTGATGAAATGCTGTGCGATTATGGCGCAGCGCCAAACCCGCAACCTGCGTCAGACATCCATGCCTTGAATGCGGTGCCGGTGTCAGAAGAAGTGCCCTGATCGGCCTGTGTCGCGCACAATTTCTGTGGATAACTTTGTGGAGAACCCACTGCGGAAATGGCCGCAAGCCGCGTCAAACGTGGCTTGTGATGGATTGATGATTATTTAGGCAGCAATAAATTCAATGAAATCAATGATCTTTGACGAATATGCGAGATATCTCGCTACGCATTTTGGGGTTGCAGTACTTCCGTCGAACTGTGGAAGACTTTTGCGCGCTAGATCAGCAGGGGAGATTTTGTCAAGGGGGTTTTCGCGTGCTTGACACCGCCGGATCGATACCAGAGCCGCGTATTTGGCAGGTTGGGGCCTTGTGCCGGGCCGTGGCCGATGCGCTACAGGCCCGTTTTAATCCGGTGCTGGTACGGGGTGAGTTGTCGGGCTTTTCCCGTGCCACCAGCGGACATTGCTATTTTTCGCTCAAGGATGCCACCGGGCAGCTACGTTGCGCCTTGTTCAAACGCGCCGCCACCGAGCTTGATTTCTCTCCCCGGGATGGTGAATTGGTGGAAGTGCACGGCAGACTCGGGGTCTACGAGCCACGCGGCGATCTGCAATTAATTGTGGAACGGATGCGCCGCGCCGGGCTGGGCAGTCTGTTTGAGCAGTTCGTCAAGCTCAAGGTCAAACTCGAGGCCGAGGGCCTGTTTGATGTGGCGCGCAAACGTGCTTTGCCAGCCATGCCGCGTGCCATCGGCCTGGTCACCTCATTGGGTGCGGCGGCGTTGTACGATGTGGTGAGCACCCTGCAACGTCGCGTGCCGCATATCGCGGTGGTGTTGGCACCGGCTTCCGTGCAGGGTAGCAGTGCGCCATCCGAGTTGATCAAGGCGCTATCAAGTTTGTATCTGCTAGCGCAGGTTGGAAAAGGGCTGGAGGCCAATTTTGTCTCTAAACATGGTGCAATTCACCAGCCCGGACCCCTGGCCATTGAAGTGATTCTGCTGGTGCGTGGCGGTGGTGCCATGGAAGACCTTTGGGCTTTTAACGACGAGCAACTGGCGCGTATGCTGGCGCAAAGTCCGGTGCCGGTGGTGTCCGGGGTCGGGCACGAGACTGACTTCACCATGGCCGATTTTGTGGCCGACCTGCGCGCGCCCACGCCCACTGCGGCAGCTGAACTGGTGGCGCAGCCGCGCGAGGTCTGGCTGCGCACGCTGGAGGGGCTGCAGCGCCGACTGCAAGACGGTTTGAACCGTCAACTGGATCGTCAAAACCAGCGTCTTGACCAGGTGGTCAGTCGGCTGGGCCGCCCATCATCCCGGCTGGCGGCGCAAAGTTTGCGGCTGGCCCGCTCTGGCCAGACCCTGCAAGTGGTCACGCGCCACGCCTTGCAGCGGCATCAGCAGCAACTTGACGCACTGGCTCAGCAACTGCCGCTGGCGCTGCAACGCGGACTGCGGAACCATCAACAGCGGCTGGACCGGGCGGCGCTGCGGCTGGGGTTGCTCGACCCGCAACTGGTGCTTGAGCGGGGCTACGCCTGGCTCAGCGACGAGTGCGGTGCCGCAGTGGCGAGTTGTCAGCAATTGGCCATGGGTCAGGCCATCCGGGCCACCCTTCATGACGGCACGGTTGATTTGACCGTGGTCAGCCTGCTGGGCTGAAACTTCCTACAATTTGCGCCTTTGCAACTTCACACTGAGGAACCATGGAACATACCCTGCCTGCCCTGCCTTTTGCCATTGATGCTCTGGCCCCCCACTATTCCAAAGAAACCCTGGAATTCCACCATGGCAAGCACCACAACGCTTATGTGGTGAATCTGAACAACCTGCAAAAGGGCACCGAGTTCGAAGCCATGAATCTGGAATCGATTGTCAGGAAATCCAGCGGTGCCATCTACAACAACGCCGCTCAAATCTGGAATCACACTTTTTTCTGGAACTGCATGACCCCCAGCGGTGGCGGTGAACCCACAGGCGCGCTGGCCACGGCCATTAACGCCAAGTGGGGAAGCTACGCCGCTTTCAAAGAGGCCTTCGTCAAGTCCGCCGTTGGCAACTTTGGTTCGGGCTGGACCTGGTTGGTGAAAAAGGCCGATGGTTCGGTGGATATTGTCAACATGGGTGCTGCTGGTACCCCGCTGACCACGGCTGACAATGCTCTGCTGACTGTCGATGTCTGGGAGCACGCCTACTACATCGACTACCGCAACCTGCGCCAGAAGTTTGTTGAGACGTTCCTGGACAAGCTGGTGAAATGGTCTTTTGCCGAAAGCAACTTTGCCTGACGCATCAAATGTGCCATGAAGGGATGCAGAAATCACAAATATCCCATTTCTGGCGGCACTGATGGGCGCATTGCGTCGTTGTAATCCGCTTGTTTAGCTGGGCTTTGAATAAGCAGGTGCCCGCAGTTGACGCTTCGGGCCCTTTGTCTTTTGTGGGCAACGGTACTGGGTGGTTAACGTGGGTGCATTCTGAGGCAAATCCGATAGCCAGGCGGGTGTCGGGTTGAGAAATTTGAGCTGGAACAAATCAGCGCCGTTGACTGCGTGTTGGGCCGGGTGGGATCAATAAAACCAGCATTGGCATACAAATGAACAATGTCGATGTGGCTTCGACGGATTGTGTGATTTGGTGTTGCAGATCGGTCAGGTTCATGGTGGTGGTTCCAATAGGGCTGGAAAAAATCGCCGCTGCATGCGAAGTGACATTGCCGTGTCGAAGCAGACCAGCATGCCTGATCTCGCCACACTCAAAGTGTTTGCGTTGAACCTGCAGGTCGCCAATGACGAGTACGCGCAACTGATTGCGCTGTGGAATCTGGCGTTGGCCAAGGCCAAGCGTTAATCAAGTGCATTGCCGCATCCAACGCGTGGCATTGGGCTTAATAGGGCCGGAAGTTGGATCCTTTTGGCGATAAGCTGGCTGTCAATCGGGGCGCTGCTGCCCGACGTTCCATGACCGCCGGTTCATGCCGGCTGCGTAGCACCGGCGCATCTTCCCCGGTGTTGAAAAACGCAATCGATTGCTGTAACTGTTCGGCCTGACCTGACAACTCTTCGCTGGTGGCCGCGAGCTGTTCCGAAGCCGATGCATTTTGCTGGGTGGCCTTGGACAGTTGTCCCATAGCTCCACCAATCTGCACCACCGATTCGTTTTGCTCAGTGCTGGCCGCAGCAATTTCCTGCACCAATTTGCTGGTTTTTTGAATGCTGGGCACGATTTCGTCAAGCAGTTTGCCGGCCCGCTCGGCAGTTGAAACACTCTTGGTGGCCAGATCACCAATCTCTTTGGCAGCCTCTTGACTGCGTTCAGCCAGTTTGCGGACCTCGGCGGCAACCACAGCAAAGCCTTTTCCGTGTTCCCCTGCGCGTGCCGCTTCGATGGCCGCGTTCAGGGCGAGCAAATTGGTTTGGTAGGCAATGTCATCCACGATGCCAATCTTGGCGGCAATTTGCTTCATGGCTGCCACGGTCTGCGTGACGGCATCACCGCCGTCAACCGCTTCTTTGGAGGTCTTGGTGGCCATGCCATTGGTCAGCGTGGCATTTTCACTGTTTTGGCTGATGGAGGCTGACATGGTGTCGATCGAGGAGGTGGTCTGCTCAACGCTGGCCGCCTGTTCGCTGGCTGCCTGCGACAACGACTGAGCAGTAGCGCTGACTTGATTGGCCGCGCCTGTAAGGGCATCGCTGGCACTTCGAACTTCAGACACCGTGCTGGCGAGCTTTTCCACCGTGTTGTTGACGGCGTTTTTGAGCTGCGCAAAGTCGCCGCGGTATTGGCCATTCACGGTCTGGGTCAGGTCGCCGTTTTCCATGCCATGCAACACGCCCTGGACTTCCTGTAATGGGGTCACGATGGCATCCAGCGTGTCGTTCACGCCCTGAATGATTTTGCGGAAATCACCCTGGTGTCTTTGTGCGTCAGTGCGCGCATCCAGACGGCCCTCGACGGCTGCCGCTGACAAGGTGTTGGCATCGGCTGCCATCAGGTTGACAGCAGCGATGGCCTGGTTCAGGTTGTTTTTCAGGGTATTGAAGTCGCCCTGATAGGGCTCGGAAATGGGCATCGGAATGTCGCCCCTGGCAATGCGCTCGACACAACTTGCCGCCACGCTGAGCGGGCCAATCACCGCGTCCAGCGTATCGTTCACGCCCTGGATGATGCGAGCAAAATCGCCTTGGTGCTGACTGGCATCAGCGCGGGTAGACAAATGGCCGCTGACGGCAGATTCAACCAGCCTGTTGGCATCAGCCACCAAAGCATTCACGGCTTCGATGGCTTTGTTCAGGTTGGTCTTGAGAACGTTGAAGTCACCGTGATAGACCACGGTAATGGGGGAGGTATGTCGCCCTTGGAAATACGGTCAATGTAACTGGCAGCCATGTTCAGCGGACTGATGACCGCGTCCAGGGTGCCATTCACGCCTTCGACCAAGGCCCGGTAGTCGCCACGATGCAGGCCCGGGTCGGCGCGGGTTGCCAGATCACCTTGGACGGCGGCATCAGACAGGCGGCGCACGTCTTGCACCAGCGCCTTGACAGAATCGCTGATCCGCTTGGCAGAGGCCAGCAGGCTGGTTGTGTCGCCAGCCTTGAGTGTGTAGGTGTAGCCCAGATCGCCCGCCGCGATCTGGCTCGCCAGGTCAACGACCATCTTTGGTTCTGCACCGAGTTGACTAAAAATACTTGTGGCAATCCAAACACATGCCAAAAGAACCATGACAGCTGCCGCAGCGCCGCTTCCGAGCAACAGCACCTTGGCCTGCTCAGCCGCATTGGTGGCACCTGCTACCTCTGCCTTGCCCACCTCTTCGTTGAGCCTGACGATCTGTTCCAGAATTGCATCGGTCTTTTCATACAGATGGTCAATGATCTCCATGTGGCGGTAGTAGTCTTTGAACAGTTCTACTTGCCGTTTTTCAACCGTGTTTTGACCCAGTGCAACGACAACTTCTGCCAACTTGGCATCGGCTGCCTTTGAAGCGTCAATCTGCTTGAGGAAGTCTCCCCACAAAGCGGCCTCTTCTTTGGTTTGGGGCAGCGGTTCATAAATCTTGAAACCTTCCTGGTATCCCTTCCAGGCACCAGCGCGGGCCGCGAGGTCGTTGACAAAGCCGGTTTGACTCTTGTACTCAAGCTCGTAAAACGCGACATGGCGGTTGATCGAGCGCAATTCTGCCAGAGACACATTCATCTTGGCCAAGCCGACGATGGACGGCAATCGCACTTCGCCAATTTCATGGGATGCCCCAACCAATTGCGACTGTGCTTTCAGTCCAACACCAATGATCGTGGCCAGCGCAACCGTGGCGACAAGCGCCAAAAGGAACAGTTTAAGTTTAAGAGACAAGTTTTTCATGGGGTTGTTGCTTGATGACATATGCAGCGTTGCATTGTCCAAAGCACGGCGTGACCACTTTTTGAGGTAGATCAAACTTCACACCAATGTTCGCTTTTGTCAACGCGGTCCCCACCAAGGCCAGGCGTTCTCGAAAATACAGGGGTCAGCCCGGCGGTGCAAGTTGCCTGGATTTATCGGCCAAATCGTCCTCAATCCATTATGCAGAGTGCGCAGATAGCTATAGTTTTGATTGTCAACATACTATCTGTTTCTTAGGAGCCATGGAGTTCGGCCAATACACCAAGGAGGTCATTCGGGGCGAAATTCAGACGCATTTCGGTCGATTTCCCATCGCTGGTTTGGCTGTTATTGGCAGTTTGGGGGAGATTTTCTACCCCCGATGTTGCATGGCTGAAGTTCCTTGCGAATCAGGAGCCGTTTTGTCATTGCGAACGAAGTGAAGCAATCCAGGCCTCCAGTCGCCATGGACTGCCATGCTGCGCTCGCAGCAACAGTGCGATATTTCAAGACCTGACCCCAACACCCATGCTTTGCATCAGGTGCTGTTGGCACTCTCACCCCCTGAGGTGATCGAGATCGAAGCTCAAATAGTCAATGGTCATGTGAACTTCGCGTTACCGGCGCGTGCCTGGGTAAACCCGGATTTTCGGAATTCGGTGAGGTGTATTCAGTCTTGGCTAGACTCGGCGTTTTCGGAGAAAAACATGACCGTGTCCCAACAATCCGTGCTTGATGCCCTCAAAACCGTGCTCGACCCCAATACCGGTGTTGATTTTGTGTCGGCCCGTGCTATCAAGAACCTGACGCTCAGCGACGGCGATGTTGCTTTTGACGTGGAGCTTGGCTATCCCGCCAAGAGCCAGATCGCCGCCTTTCGCAAAAGCCTGATTGAGGCTGCCAAGGCTGTTGCCGGCGTGGCCAATGTGTCGGTCAACGTGACCGTCAAGATCGTGCCGCACGCGGTGCAGCGCGGTGTGGCGCTGCTGCCCGGCGTGAAAAACATCGTGGCGGTGGCCTCCGGCAAGGGCGGGGTTGGCAAAAGCACCACTGCTGTCAACCTGGCGCTGGCGCTCGCCGCCGAGGGCGCACGCGTCGGTCTGCTCGATGCCGACATTTATGGCCCAAGCATCCCGATGATGATGGGCATCGATGGCAAACCTGAGAGCAGTGACGGCCAGACCATGGAGCCGATGGAAAACTACGGCGTGCAGGTGATGTCGATCGGTTTTCTGGTGCCCGGCGATGAGGCCATGATCTGGCGCGGCCCGATGGCCACCCAGGCGCTGGAGCAGTTGTTGCGCCAGACCAACTGGAAAGACCTCGACTATCTGGTGGTGGACATGCCCCCCGGCACCGGCGACATCCAGCTCACACTGAGCCAGCGTGTGCCGATGACCGGTGCGGTGATCGTTACCACACCGCAAGACATCGCCCTGCTCGATGCCAAAAAGGGCATCAAGATGTTTGAGAAGGTCAGCGTGCCCATTCTGGGCATTGTGGAAAACATGGCGGTGCATGTGTGCAGCAACTGCGGCCATGTGGAGCATATTTTTGGTGCCGATGGTGGCAAGAAGATGGCCGCCGAGTACCGGATGGATTACCTCGGTGCCCTGCCGCTGGCGATGCAAATTCGCCTGCAGGCTGACAGCGGTCACCCCAGCGTGGTAGCCGACCCCGACGGTGAGGTGGCGGGCCTGTACAAGGCGGTGGCACGCAAGGTGGCGCTGGCGATTGCCGTGAAAAACAAGGACTTCTCGTCCAAATTCCCGTCCATCAAGATTTCCAAAGAAACCTGAACCCGGCACGACTGCCGTCGCGTGGTGCCGTCATGAGCATTTCCTTTTT
>JFJP01043490.1_pt1 | contig 14816 bp, 7 predicted proteins | sample 431651 | NCBI WGS metagenome assembly JFJP01 (sample SAMN02602958, study PRJNA72255) | Microbial mat metagenome, whole genome shotgun sequencing project. | biome: fresh water; feature: sink hole; material: water; isolation source: purple microbial (photo- and chemosynthetic) mats found in...
ACGCTGTAATCGCTGAAAGATGGAAGTAGGGTTTTTAAAAATTCAGGGTTACAAAAATCATCTGCCTCAGCAAACCACAAAATTTCCCCTTTCGCTTCCTGAAATCCTTTGTACCATTGTTTAAAAGGATTGCCGCTGTTTGATTCGTTTTTTATGAACTTTATGTTGGGATGTGTGAGATATTTTGTAATTATTTCGACACTATTGTCGGTAGAAGCATCATCAAGAATAATGACTTCAAAATCCCTGAATGTCTGATTCATGATACTTTCGAGCCTTTTTCCGATGAATTTCCCGTAATTATAACTAGGCACGATGATCGAAACAGCAGGATTGATATTTCCAATTTCCCGGCAGTAATTAAATATTTGTTGTGCTCCAATGGTTAAGCTGTGCCTTTGCAGGAATTTTTGCCTGGCAGTCTGGCCCATTTCTTTCAGGACGGAAGGATTTTTACTCAGGAAACTAATTTTTTCGGCAGCTTCGTTAACATCTTCAAACGGAATTACGAAACCTGCATCATGCTCCACAAATTCAGGCATTCCGCCCGCATCGTTAAAACAAATTATGGGGAGGCAGCATTGGGCTGCTTCCAGGCATACGAGCGGAAAAGGGTCTTCTCTCGAGGTGAGGTAAAAAACATCACTTGCCAGGTAGTAATCAAAAACATTTTCCTTTATGCCGAGGAATGTAATCTTGCTGTTTAAGCCATGTTCGTCAATTTTATGTTGAAGTTTCTTCATCGAGCTAATCGAAAGTGAAGGCGGATCGTAATCCCAGAAAAGATCGCCAATCCAGTAAAAGTGAAAGCTCGTCATGCCTTTTTCCTGCAATTTCAAAGCTGTTTCGATAAAAAGATCACCTCCTTTACGCCAATACATGGTGCCACAGTTTATCACGATAAAACTATCCTCACTCAGCCCCAGCTTTTTTCGGATTTCCTTTTTTGGCTGGGTGAAATCTAATTGTTGTTCTTCGACAAATTCATGAATCACGATCATCTTATCTTTTCCGATCTGGTGATTGTCGGTTAAATTCCAGGCGACAGGATTTGAGCATGCGATAACTGCCGACGAGAAAGTCTGCATTTTTTGTACCGTTGACGCATCAATATATAATTGTATCGTTTTTTCAAGCTCATGGATGTGAGAGATAAACGGAACATTCAAAAATGCAAGTTCATCATAAACCGAAGGGGTTACGATGGTGTTTCCATAAACCAGATCCACCTTACCGATGAATTGTTTTAAGATTGTTTGTCTTTTTTCGGACTCAGGACATGAATTGATCAGATCCTGCCACACAAGGGTGGGAGCTAAATTGCTGAATCGCTCAAATAAGTGTCCGTCGCGCAATAATATTATTTTAACGGTAATTCCAGTGTGCTCAACCATCCAGCCGATCAGGCTGAGAAGCAGTGTTTGCGCCCCGGCCAGCAAGGCATCGTGACCGATAAACAGAATACCCGCTTTACTGTTAAACCTGGATTGTTCATTACCTGTCCTTGATTTCAGTAAACTTAATGACAGTAATTGCTGGTAGTCGGCGGCTCTCCGATACTTGATGTCGGTAACTGCACCTGACCGATGGGCCAGGTTTGCATATTTTTTAAGCCTGATCAAAACGCCGGGGATGCCATCTTTCCTGAGGGCAAGTATTGATTTTTTCAAGGTTATGGTCAGGCTTCCGTGTTGCAGTATGGCCAGGATAACCATTGTTTTAAGGCTTTTGACTTTTTTCAGGATTTTATTCATTAGGTAAATGATGAATTATTGGTAGTTTAATCATGCCCGAATTACAATGAGCAAATTCAAGTACAGTTTTATTGTCGAAATCGGCTTTGTGCTTTGATGAGTTTCTATTTCCGGTGCATTTGCAAAAGCAGCAACGATCCCAGCGGGAGTTTCCATTTTGCTGGCGACACCGCCGAAGAAATCTTTTCGGCTGCCTGATATGAAATTCCGGCCAGAAAAGGTGTTAAAAGGTGGGTCGTTGTTTTAAAGTCAGGTTTGAACATTTCCGAAAATCCTGGCATTATCCTGCCCAGTTTATCAAAAACACTAAAGTAGTTAAAGCGTGTAATGTGCTGTTCGTCATATTTTACATTCGAAAATTTGTTCAGTGCCAGTTCAAGCAAGGGCCAGGCGCTGGTATAATTTGGCGTTGTAATAATCAGTTTGCCACCTGGTTTGAGTTTGCTGTGGGCAAAGTTTAGCATTTCGGCTATCTGGTTTCCGGTAAGATGCTCGATGACCTCGATTATTGTAACGCGATCGAATTGTTTACCTTTTAAAAAACCATCCTGGCTAAAGTTTTTCACCACAAAGAAGTTTCTGAAAGCAGTGCTGTATTTTTCATTGGCATATTTAACCTGGGCGGGCAGAATATCAATCCCAACCTGCTCATCGAAAATATTTTCAGCGATCATCCCCAGAAAAGTACCGGCAAAACAACCAATATCCAGTATCGATCCATGTTTAGTATCAAAACTATCAATAATCCGTTTAAACTTCAGGTGATGCCAGAAACTACGGATTCCCGTTTTCCGTAGCGCAATGTCATCATAATATCCGGGCGGGATGCAGGAATAATCAAAACCAGGTTTTTCATTTTCCATCTGCAACTATTTGTTTATTAACCACGACTGAGTAGGCTCCGAGAATTTCACTACTACAATATCATCAAAAAGCCTGATTGAGCCATTGTCCGGCCAAGATGGCATGGCTTCAATTTCGGTTTTATAATCTTTCAGTAAATTAATCGAAACAGTGTTAAGTTCATTAACGCCTGTGGTTTTAAAGAATGGGCTTATTCGATACGGTTCGCCTGGATTCCATTCGAAGAATGAAGCTCCGTGAGTTTCGGATTTAAAAAACAATTCATTATGCTGGTGCGCATAATTTCCTGAAAACGCCACTTTTATTTTTCCGTGATTTTTGGGTGGATCAAGTTGATAAATCCGTTCGATAATCCGGGTGGCAATGTCTCGGTCGGCCTGCCACGATACATAAGTAGCGTAAAAAAGCCTTGTGTTGATCCAGGTGTTGTTTATTAAAATGAGTAGCGCTGTAAGAAACATCAATCTTCGAAGAAATGCACCGGCCTCCCGATAGCTGATCAGCCATAACAAAGCAATCATAAGGGTCAATGGAATCATTGCTCTGACCGGCAATTTTGATCCAGTGAAAAACATCAATAAAAAAGGCGACAGAATCATGGCAAAAAACAGGATTACTGATATGATGTTTTTAAGAACAGGTCGTTTCATGCTAAATACTTTTATTAAAATGAGTAAAATAACAATCGGAATAGATTTGAGCGACAATCCCAAAATTCCGCCCGAATCGCCGGTTCCTGTCAGAAAGGCTTTTGTTTCATCCAGTAAATTTGTTAGAATCTGATTCGAAGGCAAGGCACCCCATTTTGAGAAATTATCAAGGTACACGGAGGTATTTAGATGGGCCGGTAAAAAGTAATATCTTGTGATTGCATCACCGATCTTGTAGAAGATGAGACTCAGTGAAATCACAGCGAGTAAACCCAAAATTGTCCGCCACAGAAATTTTCGCTGAAAACCTTCTGGTGATAATGATTCGATAAAAACAAAATAGGCAACAAAAACCAGGAAAAACACCAGATGCGACTGGTACAGGGATATCGAAAACCCCAGTAAGAGGATGGTGAAAGAATAGTTTCTTAAGTAATTGTTCCTGTTTTCGATCGTATTTTTGAATATAAAATATGCGATGGTAGTCAGCACAAGCCCCATGGTGTAGTACATTCCCGAAGTATTGAAAGACAGATAATAGCTATGGATGGGGTTGGAAATGTAAAGAATACTGAAAATCATTGCTGATGATAATTTTCCGGGGTTTCGGGTAACGAATATTACGGATGACGCACTGAGACCGATTAGCGCTAAAAGGGTTGGGTAATAAGGAATTAATGATGTTGGTTGAAAAAACAGGTTGAGAAAGTAAAGCCCCCACCGCCCTACAAAGATGTAAACATAAGCTTCTGAGGCTGTTCTGAAGGAGTCGATCTCTTCGTCAATGGAAAGGCTGAAATTGAAAAGTTCGTATCCATAGGTAAAAATGGCCACCAGGAATGAGAAAATGATGATGATTTTGTTTTTCGTCAGAAAACCGAGAATTATTTCGGAGTTTATTGCCATTTCAGCTTTACGATTTAATGATGGGTACCAACGCCTTACAGTTGAATAAATCCTTTTGCCGAAAAGAATAATCACCGATAATAATATCAGATAAAGTAATGTACTTAAAATGAAAAAAAATGCTTTTGCATTCAGGAGGTTATCCTCAAAAATCTCATTTAAAGCAGGCTTAAGAACAAGTTGAGCATCCGGGTTATTAATTTGGCTCAGGGTAACGATACCATCTGAAATTCCTGCAACTTCAAGGTTAACAAGTTCAAAATGCTTAATGATTTCTTCACCGCTATAGCTGATTTCATTACTGCCAACCCGCAGGATAATGTTTCTGATTTGAAACTCCGGGGAATTTATCACCGGGTCAATTCGCAGATGCTTAATGTTTTCGTGTTCAGTAACCGGGATACTCATTTTAGTGAAGCCTTCGCCTGGTGCGTAATTATTAACTTTTAACCGTTTTTCGCTAAAACCCTTTAGCCCTGTTGTGTAATATATCTGGCATACTTCATCTTTCTGGGTTTTTATTTCCAAGGGGTGACACAAGCCATAATATGCCTGCAAAGACAATGCTCAAGGCAATTACTGAAATTTTATTCCATAAATTTTTCATTATTCACAATTAATTTTGGTTTTCTATTTCCGATAATTTCACATAAACCACTTCATTAATAATTTTCACCGAGCCTTTTGCCGGCCAACACGGCATTCCGTCATTTAGCGCCTGTTCATCCTGTTCTGCATAATGTAACTCCAGATTTGGATCACCAATAAAATTAAATACTTTAATTGTTCGCCCCGGACTAAGCGAACCTATCGAAAAAAAGGACATCCCAAGAATATCCAAGTTATAAAAAAGTTCGTTGGCCTCCGGCCGATACATTCCAATAAAAGCAACCGGAATTTTTCCACCTGTAAGCGGAGGGTCTAAAGCATAGATCCGCTCAACGATGCGGTTGGCCATTGCCCTGTCGGCTTCCCATGAAACATTAGCCGAATAAAACAGCCGGGTATTGATGTAGGTGTTGTTGATGAGGATGACTATGGCGACAAATACCATGATTTTTCTTAATCGTTTTCCTGCTTCGTTGTGTACCAAAAGCCAGAGGATGGCAATCATCAAAGGTATCGACATCAGGGTGCGTGCGGCTATTTGATTACCATTCAATATAATCATCGAAAAGGCTGATAAAATAAAGGCAAATAAAAGAGTTCCCGAAAGAATTTTAGCCCAAACATTGGTTTTGTTTTTAACAATGAATAAAAGGATCATGGGAGTAAAAAATATGATCGAAAACAGCGACTGCCCAAATGCCTGCCTGAAAAAAGCCCAGCCTGTAAAATATTTTGTGATGATATTTATCAGATTTATGATGATCTCTTTGGTGGGTGATTTTCCCCAAAGTATGAAATTATCAAGATATTGTTTGTCGTTGCTGCTGACCGGTCCAAGTACAAAGTACCTTATTGCAGAATCAAAAATTTTGTAAAGCAAAATGCCGGAAACACAAACCACAAAAATACCAACAAGGATTTTTGACAGTAAATGCCAGTTGATTTTGTTCCATTTCAGCGATTGGGCGAATAAGTAGTAAGCACAAAAAACAAGAAAATAGGCAAACATTGCCTGGTACATCGAAATGGCCAATGTAAGCAGCACTATCGAAAGGGTATAAAATGTTATTTTTCGATGATCTTTTTCGATGGCATTTTTTAACAACAAGAAACTCATCGAAGCTAAAGACATCCCGAAGGCAAAATATAAACCCAGATTACTGAATGCCAGGAAGTGAGCATGGGCAGGGCTTGAAATAAAAATGGCGCTGAAAACAAGTTTTGTTGATAATGAAGTATTTTCGTGTGAAACAAATAATACCGACGAAAGAGCAATTCCCATCAACGCAAGGAATGTTGGAAAAAAGGGCAAAACCGTTGTTGGGATTATAATCAGGTTTAAAAGATATGCCCCCCAACGACCATTTAAAATGTACTCTTTTTTCTCAATAGCTCTTCTAAACGTGTCGAGTTCCTCATCAATTGTTAACGTAAAATTAAAAAGCTCGTAACCATAAGCCGCGATGGCTATCAGGATTGAGGCTATGATGATTTTATCATTCTTTATAAGAAAGTTCTTCAAATTCAAATTTAATCCTTCTGATGAAAATAATCCTGTTGTTTTAATAGAAATAAAACGGACGATTTTTTTTGTGGCATCATAAATTTTTAATCCAAAAAGGACAACCAGTAAAACAATCGTAACATAAAAAATGATTAAAAATCTGATCAACCATTTTTTTGCCTGTTGATTTTCGATGACGAATTCCTTATCAAGCTGGCCTGAAAACATCATTTGAGCATCAAAGTTATTAACAGATACAAGCGTTAATGTTTCTTTTTCCGTCGAATCTGTTGGTATTAAATTGGTTAATTTAAAATGGTTTAGAATATTGGAGGCTGAATAGTTTTTTGAATCTGAGCCAACTTGTATTGTAATTTTTTTAATAAAGAAGGTGTCCTGATTATTCCCCGGGTCTATTCTAATCGTGCGTATTTTGGATTGAGGTAAGCGAAACGAGATTTTTGAAAAATCTTCACCTGACTGGTAAGTTTCCGAGATAACCTGTCCTTCATTAAATCCCGTGCCTGTATCATAAAACAATTGGCATAAATCGTCCAGCCCGTTTTTCATTTCTATCGAAACCTTTATCGGGTAAATGAATGATCGGTTGGCATTCCAAAACAGGATTGCACAAAAAATAGTGATGACTAAAATTGTTAAAAATTTAAGGATGCTGTTTTTCAAAGCTTATAATTTTAGGATAAAAATTGATATCATTTAAATGGAGGTTGTACGTCAGGTATCATTATTGCCAGCCAATAACAAGGCATTCAGCTAATTATTCATATCCTGCAGGACTTCGATGGAATGAAGAACATAGTCGCCAGGTACGAGCCCCGGATCAAATCGGATGGGATGGCCTTTGACCCCTTTTTCGGGAAAATAAAAAACAAGCACATTTCTCCCTTTTTCGGCTTGTAATAGCATTTGTTCAGGAATGGTGAAATCAATCTTCAATGCTGCAAATTTGTTTTCGGCCAGTTCCATATCAGGCAGAACAAAGCTGGGATCATCACCCGTCGATTGAAAATGTAATGAGCTGTCAACTACGCTGATATTAGTGATTTGATAATAATTTTTCAATTGATCATAAAAATAAGAGCCATTTTTTGTGTATGAAGAAGTAAAGTTGTTTCCGGCGAGTTTTGCACTCAGGTTATTGGAAGCAAGATCGTGCAAGGCAAGACTTTGTTCGCCAAATTCATATAAAACCAGGTCAGGTTTGAATCTTTCAACCAGTCGGGTAAACTCTTTTGCTTCAGGTTCGCTGTAATGACAATAGATGATTTTGCCGAACGACTGGTTTAAAAATGCGGACAACGTTATCGAAAATGAATCCTCGAAAACCAGCAAGGTGTATTTTTTTTCGGAATTGTGCATGATCACTTTTTCATGATAATATACATAATCGAAAGCGTTTGAAGGTAAGGTATCCCCTTCATAATTTGTTTTGACAATATGATTATTCCATTTATCAGGTTTGATAATGGTTACTTGATAATCATTCATATCAACAAGCAGATTCAGGATAAATTTGTTTTGCCCACCGGGATGTGGTTTCACCTCGAAATCATCTCGGGTTAGTTCCAGTGGAATCAATTCGTCAAAGTTGGTCTTTAAATGGTTAATTATTTTCAGATAGCCGATGTATGCCCCAATTTCTGACCAGTGTGAATCAGTTTTGTTATAGAGCAAATCACCCCAATAAGCTTTTGATGCAATCAGCGTATCTTTTAAATGCAACAAATCGAAACCCGGCCCACTGTTAATGATCTGGTCAAAAACATTTTCTTTGGCCGGAATGATATAATCGGGCAGGTTTTCGGGATAAACCGTGTGTTTCTTCGGTACCATCACGGCGTAAAATGGAATTCCCAATAAATCGAGGTACTTGGTGCGCAATTGGAAACTGGACTTCCATTTGGTCAGTTGTTTCTCGTCGAAGTGGATTTTACCGGTTACCTGGTCCATCACTTCATTAAATGAATTTCCTAAAAACAGGAATTCGTTTTTGCCAATAATAATTTTTTGTGGGTTCGCTGAAACTCCTCCCAGGTAAAGAAAGGTCGAATAAAGTTGAATCATCTGAGTGCGAAAGGCAAAGTTATCGTTAACATAAGCATTCAACCCATCGAAATATAGCTTCAAATTTTCTCTTTCCCAAATCCACACAGGTTTTACAGTGGGATTTCTTTTTTCCATCGTAACGAATTTCTCCTTATCAGTTTTTCCATAACCCAATAATGTAGAAACCGCTACACCACCAATTAAAATGATGAAAACGATGACATATAATATTTTGATAATGTTTTTCATACTTAAAATCTGAAATAGATAAATGGATTGTAAGTGCCCGATGCCAGCGACATGGCTGAAAGAATAAACAGTGCCGTTAAAATCAGCAGATAGGAAAGTTGAAGCCCATTGTTGTAGCGGGCGAAAATATTTTTAAAGTAATTTATACTGTTTTTCACTGCAGGGGTCGAAAACACAATTGCAATCACAAAGATGACCACTAAATTATTCTGCATCAATTCGCGTATGGTATGCCAGGTGGTAGGATTGGGAGCAAACCCCAACAACGCTTTTAAAAATTTAATGGCTCCCGGGATTGTTTCAACCCTGAAAATTGCCAGGGTGAGGTTGAATGCCAGCAACATATAAAGATGCTGAAAAAATCGGGGCAACCTGCTCAATCGCTGCAGTCCAGGTACTTTTTCCAAAATCATAAACACACCGTGCGAAAGGCCCCAAATCAGGTAATTCCAACTGGCACCATGCCACAATCCGCAGGTTACGAAAACCACGAAAAGGTTCCGGTAAGTTATCAGGTTGCCTTTGAGGCTTCCGCCCAAAGGAAAATACAGGTAGTCGCGAAACCAGGTTGAGAGTGTAATATGCCAACGCTGCCAGAATTCGGTAATAGAACGCGAAATGTATGGAAAATTAAAATTCTCCGGAAACCGAAAACCAAGCATCCAACCAATACCTATGGCCATGCACGAATATCCCGAAAAATCGAAATAAAGCTGTAACGAATATGAAGTAATTCCAAGCCATGCCAACCCTGTAGAAAGCTCGGAAGAAGGCAATGCAAAAATGTGATCGGCAACAGAGGCAAGGCTGTTGGCAATGATCACTTTTTTTGCCAGGCCGCTAATGAAACGTTTTATCCCGATTACAAAATAATCAAGCCGCAAATGGTGATTGTTCATTTGTTCCTCGATGTCGCTGTAACGAACAATCGGCCCTGCCACCAATTGCGGAAACATGGTTACAAAGCTTGCAAATTTCAGGAAACTCCTGGTTGCCTTGATTTTTCCGCGGTACACATCAATGGTATAACTCATCGTTTGAAATGTGTAAAAACTGATGCCTAAAGGGAGCGCAATTTTTGCGGTACTTTCGGGAATAAAACCATCAAGGCCTGTACGATTGCAGAAAGCAACGAAATTTTCCAGAAAAAAGTTGAAATACTTGAAATAAACGAGGAGTGCGAGGTTAGCTACAATTGAAATGGTTAACAAAAGCTTTCGCCGCCTCACCGAACCGGAAGTTGTGCTTTTATCTGAACTCCATTCTTTGGAAATTGCCAAACTTACGATGTAGTCAATGACAGTTGAAGTCAATAAAACCCAGATTAATAAACTTTCGCCCCAGAAATAAAACAACAGACTACCCAGTAAAAGCAGTAATAACTGCAGATTTGTTCTACCCCACAGCAAATAAAACAAGAGCAGAAACGCAGGTAAGAAAAAGAAAAGGAAAGTAATCGAACTAAAAACCATATTTGTTTGAATTAGTGTTTTTTTTTTGATTAGTGTTTCAATCCCGGTTTAATTTTACTGATCAGATAATGCAGGCCAAGTGCAAAGGCTAACCCGAAGCCCAGATATTTACTTAAATACACGAATTTTGAGTATCGTGAATCCAGTTCCAGATAAACCGAATGATGCATAAAAAAAGTAAACAACGATTGTTGTTTCCGATACGTAAAGGATTTTTTGTAGCGAATAATCTCTGTTAAAATTCCGGTTATAATTATTTTTCTGATATTTAGTGGTTGCTCAGGAAGTATTTGCCGGAGGTATCTTAAAGTCTCGTCACTCCATTTATCGCCATCATTTTCGTTTTGTGTATCAGAATAATTATAAGCTGGCAGATTATAGTTTTCGCAAAGCCAGTTTATATCATCTTGAGAACTTTGCCATATTTCATAATTATGATTCGCATCCAGATTAAATTTCTCCCCAGGTGTTTGATGAATAAGATGTGGATGAAAGTTTTTTAATTCCGGGTTAACCTGGTCGTTGATAAATGCGGGTGTTTTTGTGTAAATTGCGTTCAAAAGTGTTGTAGCCTCGTAGGATAGCGAAACGTTGTGCACTTCATTTTTCAGGTTTAATGTTTTAATGAATGAGTCATCAGAACCGATGCAGGATAAAAAAGCACCAGCAGGTCCGTAATCGTTTTGGATTGCATCTTCATAGCGAAAAACATGAATAGATTCAGATGTGAATACCCGGGAGAAAGTTTTAATTTTCTTTTGATAGTTCTCCAAAATGACCGTCGCATTTTCTTTCACTGCTTCTTCCAGACTATTTCCTCCTTTAATTACTTCTTGTACGTGAGCGCTGGACCAGGTTAACGGGTGCCTGCAAAATAATATGACCTCAATGCAAACCTCCGGATTTGTAATTTCGACTAAATATTTTTTCAGGTTTACCAAAGGTTTAAACCAGAGTATGGAGATATCTTCGGCTGAAAGAATCATTTTATCACCCTGAAAGTCCTCCATTTGTCGGATTAACTGATTATTGTAACTTCGATTTAGTTCGTTAACAGCGTCAGGATTGTTGTATCCGTATAAAACATTCATGTGGTAAGTTTCAGGTTTTTGGAAAAACATGCTATAAAATACCTCCGAATGATTGAAAATCAACTTATCCTGTTTTGTGAAAACCGGATAAAGATAACCACCGTTTGCCAATAATTTGCGAGCCGTCCCAAAAGATTCCTGAATACTCGAAGTTGCCGTTTTGTGCGCGCCGATGTGCAGGTAAATGGTTTTTATCATTTGGTTTTTGATGGCTGGTTTTTGATTACATTCCTTTATTTTCCAATCTCAAGCCGATGAATGATATATTTTCCGGGTAGGTCGCCCGGATCGATGCGTACCTTGCCTGAAATATCGGTCTCAGAAAAATATAGTATTGATCTGCTTCTTCCTTCCGGTAAAAACTTTATTACCGAATTTTTTTCGACGAAGTTGGTTGCTGTCGTCCTTGTGAAGAAAAACTGAAAATTCGTTGCAGCGGGTGTTGTTATTTCAATCTGGATGGCTTTTGTGTTTTTAAAAGTTGGATAATCACTGAAGATAAATGCAGGATCATTGCCTGTTGAGGTAAATTCAAATCCTTTTCTTTTGATTCTTTTACCGGTAATTTGGCTTTCATCGGAAATATTATGGATAAATTCTTTTAAATCCAGAGCAACAAATGTTAAATCCAAAAACTTTGGGTTAAGTTTTTTGCTCATTTCATGGGACAACATATTGTTTTTTTCGACGAGCGATTGTATCTGATCCGCCTGGTAAAGCAATAACTCCATGAAAACAGGAATTGTATTTTCAAGGGTAAGTCCGGTAAAATATTCCGGGTCATCACCCGAAATTTCAAGAGGTTCCAGAAACAGGTTTTCTCTCGACTCGCCGAAGAATATTCTTGCTACTTCGTGGTTTGAGGCTTCATATTTCTCCAATATTTTCTTTCGATCTTCAATTGTCAGAAAACCGTAAGAGGTGAAAGGATTTCTTTTTTTATGCTTTTCCGAAAGCGAAGAATATATCATGTTTAATAGTTTGTGATCATTTCTGTCGGTAACAAGATAATTGCACAATCTGAGCATCTCGACCACCTCGGGCTTCAACCCGGCATTGACATTGAGAATATTGTCAGGTGGCTCAATAAAACCGGTTTTATCATTAATCCCTAAGATTTTCAAAAAGTCGCTTACCACATCATCACCAATGCAACTTTTTTCATACGTCCTCACAATGAACTGTTCGGGAGTAAAGTATTCAAACCATTTTCTTAAATATTTCAGATGATCTTTCTCTACTACCGCAATATAATCATGGATAGTTTGATGCTCCCTGATTTTATGCCCCCACTGTTTCCAGGAGCTTTCGTAAAGCAAATCCTGCCTGCGCAGATAAAGTATGAGCTTCACTTCGCAATTCTGTTTTTTTTGAATATAATCGATCAATTTCGGCCACAGGGGAATCTGGAAACCCTCCCAGCTAATTACCACCTTCGAAATATTGTTTTCGGTGCAATAAGCCTGACATGACACAAATTTTTCTAATACAATATCAAATTCGGCAGTCGAATTTATTGATGTAAACAAATCCCCATGATTGTGACAAAACCCTTTGCCAAAGTCATTATTAATAAAGTTTGGATAGAGAATCTTATGATCTTTCGATAGCGTTTCACGGTTGTAGTTAAAAAATGCCTGAATAGCACTGGTACCCGTTTTTGGCTGCCCGATATGAAAATATAGTTTTAATTTTTCAGTCATTTCTTTTATGGTTTTTGCCGGTTTTTTTAATGGTTCCAGATTTTTAAAATGAACTCCGAAAGTGTTACGTCTTCTTTTTTCCCGCTATACCGTTCCTTATCGAAAGATTTTTTTCCTTTCGGCATAGCTAAAGCAAGCTCAATTTTATCCAGAAGCTGGTCGTTTACCGGATCAAAGGGCACAATATTTTCAGAAATTTGTTTTAAAGTTGCTGCATCCCTGTTGTCGAAAATATTGGTTACTGTTGGGATGCCGGAAGCGGCTGCCTGAAAAGCAATAACACCGGGATGAGCCGAGTAAATCATCGCAACCACCACATCGCATGAAGTAATCAGGTTATAATAGTCGGTTTTTGGCAGCTTACTCAAAACAAAAACAGGGTTGTGGTTTATTTCAAAAGAGAACCGCGTTTCGATTGAGCCAACCATATAAATTTCGTAACCGCTGTGGGTTTCACAAAACTGGTGTACCGTGTCCCAGAGTATTTCGGGGATATTCCGGGTATGGAAATACTCAGGACGGAAATAAAAGAAAAGCTTTTTTGTTTTTTCAGGATTTACCGTTAACACTTCAATTTCAGGACTTGTAACAAATACGTTGCTATTGTTCAACAATTTCTTTTTATGAAGAAAATTCTTTAACAAACCCGTCGAAAGGATAATGTTTCCAGGAATTGTAATTGCCCTTTCGGCATTAATAAAATCGGTGCCAAAAGGATAAAAGCCTGCTTCGTACTCCTGGCAATAATAAACCAGGTGTTCAGGGTTGTTGAACATGGCCAGGGCTTTGTTAACCTCATGGTTGCTGAAACCAACAATTACATCTGGCATGAATTGGATATTTTTTAATTTCTTTTGATTGATGACTTCAATTTTATCAGCGTATTGTGTTGCCAGACCGGGTTCGATAGTGTCGCTTTCGACAGATAAAATGATTTTCGAAAATTGGTCAAAAACAGGCACAAAATCACTAAAAAAGGCATTGTAACCCGCATAAAACAAATCACTTTGCAGATGTCCGAAAAGGATGAGCATAAAAGGCTCTTTGCTTTTTGAAAGCGTTTTATATAATGGCTCAATTTTTTGGTGAGGACCAATTTTTACCGGAGCAAACATTCCGGTTGGGTAATTGGGTTGCAGGTCGAATTTTTTCGTGAGATGCCGGTTGCTCCATCTCCTGTTTTCTTTATGTCCGTTTAGGCAAAAGTGAACAAACCCACTTTCGAAGGAGCTATTTGATAACATTCTGGCGACGTCGGTGTTTGCCTGGAGATAAAACTTTTCATCAAAATCAATTGTACTCGTTTTCCCTGCATTGTGTAATTTAAGTTCGCTTATAAAATCATCCAGGGTCAAAAAAGTATAGTCCGAATTTTCCCAAATTTTGCGGTAATATTTTAGTTGGATCGGTTCATTTTTTAAATATTGATTGCTTTGAGACAGTTTTTGATAATCTGTTGTGTTGGCTGAAACGAAATTCTGGGCTGAATTTTTGTTTGACAAATCGTCATTGAAGTTTTTCTCACCGTTGTCAATCAAAAGCGAAAACTGAATTTGCCCGATTAATTGGTGAAGTTCTTCTTTCCCTTCAACGCAGATGCTTCTGCCCGTATTGATTTCTCCAGTAGGATGAATGATTTTTAGCCATTTATAGCCTGCTTTTTCGCATACAAAAAAGTAAAGCCGTTCGATAACATGAGCCAGGGTCTTGTCGATCTGTCCTGATTCTTCCGGAAAATCAGCCAACGTTAAATTAAGTTCGAGCAAAGGTTTAATGGATGCCGATCGTGCCCAGAACATCGAACCGGAAGGAAAATCAACAGGGTGGTTTTTTGATATCGGGATGTTGATTTTTTCGGCAATTTTTTCGGCAATCTCAAAATTATATCCCCAACCTACTGCATGTCGCACATTCTGGAAATGCTGTGGTGCAACAATTCCCAGTTTT
>JFJP01034794.1_pt1 | contig 14813 bp, 14 predicted proteins | sample 431651 | NCBI WGS metagenome assembly JFJP01 (sample SAMN02602958, study PRJNA72255) | Microbial mat metagenome, whole genome shotgun sequencing project. | biome: fresh water; feature: sink hole; material: water; isolation source: purple microbial (photo- and chemosynthetic) mats found in...
GGAGCCGTATGCTCAGGGCGATGCTCCTTGCGCTGTGTCTGGATGCCGTGCTCCTGCTCATCGTCGGGCTGTGGCCTGTAGCCCCCGCGCCAGACGGCTCCGCGCTGGACGCCGGCACGCTCTCAGTGCGCCTGGGGGCTTCGAGCCGGGCTCCGTCCAGCATACCGGCAGTGACAGCCGCCCGGAAAGAGTCACCCGCAGCACTGCCCGCGGTTCCGCGTGATCCGCTGCCTGCTGCCGATGCGACACCAGCCGGGCTTGAGCCGGCCGTCCCGTCGACGCCTGTTGTCTGGGAGCAGACTGCGGCGGCGGACGCCGCGGCCTGGGTTGGAGAAGCCGCGGCTGGGGTAGGGCAGGCTGCTCCCGGCCTCAGCCAGGCAACTGAGCCTGGTCCAGGGCCTGACACATTGCTCGCTGCCAGAGCCGAGCTTGTCCGCCGTATCGACGCCCTTGTCCGCGAGAGGCTTGTGTACCCTCCGATGGCACGCAGGCGGAACATCGAGGGTGTGGTAAAGGTGACGCTGCTCATAGACGAATACGGAAGGCTCGACGGGAGTTCCTTGATGCAGAGTTCTGGCAGCTCGATCCTGGACAAGGCTGCGATTTCGCTTGTCGAGGACATTTTTCCCCTCAGCCTTGCGGGAGGCCTTGAGAAACCGGTGCATATAAGCATAATGGTATCCTACTCGCTCACCAGCTAGAAGGAGACCTGCATGCATATACCGGAACTGCTCGCGCGAGGAAAGGTGTGGTACAACATCCCGGGCAAGAATCCCTCGGAGCTCATCTCCGCGCTTGTTTCCAGCCTGCGTTTGCCGGCGGGTATCAGGAAAGAGGATCTGGCCCAGGCGTGCATCCGGCGAGAGGCGTCTTCGCCGACAGCGATGGGCAGGGGCATAGCATTCCCCCATCCTGGAGAGCCGGTCGCGACAAGCCCGGAGGACACTTTCGTGGCGCTGGCGTACCCGCGTTTCCCTCTGGATTGGCGCGCTCCTGATGGTGCCCCTGTCAGGGCGGTGTTTCTTATAGTTTCGGCTTCACGCAACGATCACCTGCTTACGCTCTCGTCGCTGGCCAAACTGTGCGGCAAGGATGCTTTCCACGAGGCACTCCTCAGGGGGGCCACTCTGGAAGAACTCACAGGTTTGATCGGCGCCTGAGCCGGAGCCTTACTTTTTTCCCTGAGCGACAAGATAGGTTTCGAAGCTGACAGAGCGGCACGCCGTCGGCTTGAAGGCGCGGGCGCTTGAAAACATCGTCTTCATGCGGTCGAGGATGTCGCGCTGTCCGCCGCCCATGAACAGCTTGGCGACCATGGCCCCGCCTGGCCTGAGCATCGTTTCGGCATAGTCGAGCACGGTCTCCACGATGGCTTCCGAGCGGTCGGTATCAAGCCCGCTGTTGCCGCTGGTGGCGGGTGCCGCGTCCGACAGGACTATGTCGTAGGGGCCCTTTTCGGCCAGAACGGAACGGACCGATTCGTCGTACAGGTCACCCTGTATAAAAAAGAAGTTTGCATCGGCCGGGCTCACGCCCAGTGTGTGCAGATCGACAGCCGCGAGGAATCCTTTGCCTGCCAGTTTTCTGAGTACCCACAGGCTCCAGCTGCCCGGAGCGGCACCTATGTCGAGTATTCTGACATTCGGGCGGATTATGCCGAATTTCTTGTCTATCTCTTCCAGTTTAAAGACGGAACGGGCCGGGTAGCCTTCTTTTTTGGCCTTCAGCGACCAGAAATCAGGTTTTTCGTAGGTAGATGCGGCCATCGGCCCCCCTGTCATTAAAAATCCGGGCGTGTCGTGCTTGCCGGAAACTTTAATCGCCGCAAGTCTTACATACTGATTCCCGTACGCATATACTATAACCGGAAGGATATATGGGATCCAATACCTACGTGCGCGCGGACGTGTGGACGGTCGCGCAGACAGACCAAGGCAATGTAGTTCTCGTGCGCCCGAGGCAGTCGGACATGGTGGTGCCGATCTTCATTGGGCAACTTGAGACACAATCAATACTCATCGGTCTCGGGCGGGTAGAGATGCCCCGTCCGCTGACGCACGACCTGCTGATGTCGGTGGTCCATGCGCTCGAAGCGGAACTCGTCAGGGTGGAGATCCGCGAACTCCGTGAACGAACCTTTTACGCCAACATAGTCATTAAATCAATCGAGGGCGAGATAAGCATGGACGCCCGCCCTTCCGATGCCCTGGCTCTTGCGATCAGGTCCGGCGCCGAGGTGTATATCTCGGAAGAAATAGTCGATTCTGCAGGCGTCCCGATAGACATGATCAGGGAAACGCCGCTGTCGGAAGCACCCAATTCTGAAAGCGATGTGTCCGGCAATTTCCCCGGAACCCGCCCTGCCGACGAACGACCGCGGCCCGCGATGACGGCGGCGGAATTGGAGCGTGAAAAGCTGCGTTCCGAGCTCGAGACCGCGATAGCAGTAGAAGATTATGAAAAAGCCGCGAGGATTCGGGACCGGCTTCGCTTCATTCCATAAGTGGGGGAATGCCTTGAACAATGTAAGACGGTTGATCTGGGCTGTATTGTTGTGTTCATCGATTACGATGCGGGCGGCTGCGCAGGAAGTCGATCTGAGCTCTGTCGACGCATACGTCCGGAGCGGATTTTCTCCAGCATGGGTGAGGAGCTTTCCTGGGAGCGGAGACGCTTCGTGGACCGTCATACCAGGGAACCCTGGCAATCGCCCCCTCGTCATCAGGAATCTAGGCTTGCCGGGGAATCCCGTTTATTCCTTGTTCCGGCTTGCACACGAGGCATCCCGCCAATACACCATCGTGATGCGCTTCCCGGCAGGGGAACAGTTGCTCGCCTCCAGGACGGGTGTCGGACTATACCTGGCGCAAATCGGCCAGAACTGGCAGGTTTACCTGAACGGGGAACTAATACGCGATGAGAATTTTCCGTCTGTTAACGGAGGCATCGGTGTGGAACGGGCGGTACGCGGCGCAATCGTCGAAATCGATGCACGGTACCTGGTCCCCGGAGAAAATATCATCGCGTTCATGATTGCCGGGGATCCTCTCGATGACCGCACCGGTATGTACATGGGTAGTCCGTACCTCATCGATGAGTATGGCAGACTCGAGGCGATGCGGCGCGAGGACTTGAAACTCATCATTATTGGAATCTACTTTTTCTTCGCCCTCTACCATGCGATACTGTTCATGCTGCGTCCAAAGGTCCGCTCGTACCTGTATTTCAGCGTGGCGACGGGTCTGTTGTCGGTGTTCCTGTTTTCACGGACTCTTATCGTATACACCCTCGTTCTGGATACCCGTCTCGTCAAGAACATAGAGTTGACGGCGCTTTTCCTGCTTATACCCGCCTTCCTTGCGTTTTTCGATTCGGCTCTCTCCGGACGCATGTCGGTGTTCGCCAAGGTGTACTCCTTGATATTCGGTGTGGCGGCCGTCCTGAGGTTCTTTTTCTGGGGCGAGCCTTTGCTGCGTCTGTGGCAGTATTCCGTTGCGTTGCCCCTGCTCTGGATTGTCGTGGCTGACATAATGGTGCCTGTCGCCAGTTCATGGAGAAAGCGTGCGGCTTCGGATCCTGAACACGGCATGCGCAACCTGTTCTTGAGCCTTGGCGATACACCCGCCGGTAAAATGCTGCTTGGGGCGCTTGTCGTAGGCGTTGTGGTGGTATTTGATGTTGTCGGGCTAAATTCCGGCAGGTCTGTCATGTATTCTGATTACGCATTCCTGCTGCTGGTGTTTGGAACGGCGGCCACCCTGGCGAGCCAGTTCGTGGGTGCGTACAAGAAGAGCGAATCGCTTGGTGCCGACTTGCAGAGGCGCATCGAAGCCAGATCGGCAGAGCTTGAGACATCTCTCGCGTCCCAGGAAGCACTCAGTGTAGCCCTCACGGGGACCAATCAGCGGCTCAGGGAGAGGGTTGCCGCATCCAGTACGGACATGCGCGTGGCTGCACGCGTGCAACAGGGATTTTTCCCTGTCGCAGCCCCGCGTACCGACGAATGGGAATCAGCCTTTGTTTTCATGCCCGCCAACGGTGTCTCAGGCGATTTCTACGATTTCTACCTGAGGGCCAGGCGACTGGAAGGTCTGATCGTCGGTGATGTTTCCGGTCACGGTATCGCCTCCGGTCTCATTACCGTGCTCGCGCGTTCACTGTTCCACAGGAATTTCCATGAGATGAAGAACCGGAGCCTCGGCGCCATACTCGAAGCCATAAATGATGAGCTGATCATGGAATTGTCGTCGGTGGAGAACTTCGTCACAGCAGCCTTGTTGAGGATGGGTGAAGACGGCTCTGTCGAGTACGCGAACGCGGCCCACTCGGAAATCCTTTACAAGGGCTACGATAAGCCAAGGGCTGTCCCCCTCAAACCACGGGGAAACATCGAGTTCAAGGGCCCTCCGCTGGGGAGGGTAGGCATCGAAGCCCCGTATGCTTCGATACGCTTCTCCTTGCGTCCCGGCGATTCCATCCTCATCCATACCGACGGGTTCGACGAGGCACGGAATGTGGACGGGGAGCCGTTCGGCAAGTCGGGAGTCATCGACGCGCTTAGTTCGGCGCCTGAAGGGGATGTCTCCAGCCAGCTCGAGTTCATCGTACGCGAGTGGCGCTTTCATGTGAGCGGTACCCGGGTGGCGGATGACGCTACGGCCATACTGCTCAGGCGAACCGCCTCTACCTGAGGCCGGGTTTTTTCTGGAATGACGGGCAATGGAGCCCTGTCGCGGCGAAGACTTCTACGCTCGGCATGTTTCTCGTCTTTATGTCGAAAACAGTGCAGGAACGCGGGTATGCTGGATCCCACGTAACCTTGAAATACATGCATTGGAGGCAGTTTGGCGCCCGGTCCGGATTGATAGGCATTGTGCAATTCTAACCGCTTGTTGTTTATGAGGCAAGTTGGCCGACTATCGTGGCAGACGGTGGAAATGCGGGCGCTTTTTTCGTACATTTGTAGCATGACTTTATTACAACGTATCCGAACGCCGTTCCGCTATTCTCACGGCAATGCGACCATGGTGCTGATTGGTCTCAACCTCTTTGTGTACGCCATAATCTATGTTTTTCGCGATGCCTACGTGTACTTGGCGTTGATCCCTGGCGCGGTGCTCAGGTATGGGTGGGTCTGGCAGGTGTTTACGTATATGTTTGTGCACGCGAATTTCCAGCATCTTTTTTTCAACATGCTAGGATTGTTCTTTTTTGGCACGGCGGTGGAGCGCAGTCTCGGCACCAGGGAGTTCACATTCTTCTACCTGCTCACTGGTACCCTCGCCGGTGTGTTCTCGCTGGCGACTTTCGCTCTCGGGGGAGCCTTGAACATCCAGCTGGTCGGTGCCTCCGGAGCGGTCTTTGCGGTATTGCTCGCGTTTGCGGTGATCAATCCACGCGCACGGATATTCATCTGGGGAATTCTTCCTGTGCCAGCACCTGTCCTCGTGGCTGGGTACACGGTGATAGAACTGTGGTCGCACTTGTTTGGGATAGGTGGAAACGTCGCCCACCTCACCCATCTTGCCGGATTCGCCTTCGCGGGGCTCTACTTCCCCATTCGGCTCGGCGTCAATCCGATTCACCGCCTGGTATCAGGCCGCTGAAGCATCGATGGGACGCATGCAGACAGGATGCCGGATTGCGGCTATCGCAGTGTCCACTCTCGTGTTTTTCATGCATGCTCCTGTTGTCGAGGCCCAGGACAGGGTGTTCCGGGCCGATTTCCCGGTTGACCTTGTCAGGCCGCCTTCGGTGGCTGCGTTCGAAGGTGTGGTCGACCCGGCCTACGAGGCCAGGATCCCTGACGGCGAAGCGGCCAGGATGGTGCTCGATGAGGCGCATTGGCTTTTTTCCGGTATGGTGTGGGGTTTCGACTACGTGTACACACCGAGCGACAGGTCTCGGTCGATTGCAGAATTGTTCCAGATACTGCCTAAAGCACCCGAGGCGGCCAAAGGCATGGAATTGCGGGTATCGAATGCCCGACTTGATGGAACCGTGCTCGTTGTCAGCGTGGAATACACCCCGGACTCCGATGAACGCACCGAGATGGCAAGCTGGAAAAGCGGTGTAGCGGCGAGCCAGGGCACCGGGAGCGCACGTGCACGGAGCGACGCGGTCACCGAGGCTGCCAAGGCAGCCTTGCGTTCGTATCTCAGGGAAATTACCCACAACAAACCCAGGGAGATACGTGGTTCGTTTGCCTTCGCCGTTTTTCCCAGACTGTTTGTCAGACAGGGAAACTGGGTGGCGGTGGTCAGGTTGTACGCGAGGGTCGACGAAATAGTATCGTACGGCGCGTACTGAGTACGTTGACTGCTCCAGGCTCAAGCGGCAAGCGGTACCGGGTTCAGGCCCGCAGCGAGCGTTCCACGGACTGATGCATCTCATCGAGCTGCATCATTATCGCGTCTACCACCGCCTGCTTTTTGTCGGCACTTTCTGGTGTGACTGCCTTTATCTTTTCCCGGAACTCGTCACAATTGCTGGGCTCGGAGATATCAAAGACCACCCGGTCCTGACATAGCACATCGTCGAGCATCTCGCCCTCGGGGTTGATGCGGAGGATGTTGCCGTTGATGGAAACAAATGACATATAGTCAAACGAGCGCAAATATGAGTCTATCTCCCTGACGCCGCGTTTTGAACTTGAGTCCCAGGGCCGGAACCGTGTGCCGGACGGGAAGACGAGGATAAGTTTGCCGCTGGTACGCAGTCTGGCGAGTTCTTTCATTGATGCCAGGTTGATTGCGTTGGCCTTGCTTGTCTCGGCTGCCTGTTTTTCCGGGTCGGTAATCTTGGTTTTCAATTCCTCTATAGATCTGCTCGGGTAGATGACCAGTCTTGAATACGCTTCCGAGAATGCGGTGATCACCGGGCTGGTCTCTGAAAGCTTGATGCCGGCTATGGCTACAACGCTGTCCGCTATCCGCTCGCCCTGCGGTCCTGCCTTCCGCAACAGATAGGAGAAGGCTGGCAGGTCGAAGTTGCTGTAATGCTCCACCAGCAGGAGGCACTTGGCTCCAGCCGCAGAAAGCGACGAAAGCTTTTCCAGATTCGCGAAGGATCGTATGCCGCTCCCCGGTTCCAGGTTCTCCGATACCATTGTATCGATGAAAGGCAGGATGTCCTTGTTGCCTTCCTGGTAAACGGCATCGATCGATACGTTGAGGCCGCCGCGCGAATTCTCAAGCATTTTTATTATGTTGTTTTTATAACGGGCTGATATGGCTTCCATAGTGCCTCCGGCCGCGGCTATGCGGCGTGGTCAGAGTGAAGAAGCCAAGTATAGGCGTGCCGTATCCGGGGTGTCAACGAGGCTGGACGACATGGTGGGACGCCTTGGCTGCATTGTCATTGCGGGAACGACACTCCTATCCATGCGGCAGGATCCGCTTGCGTGACATCTATCCTTCCAATGTCAACCTTCGCCGTTGTTTCCGCTACCAGGTACGAAGTGTTGTCGAAAGGGAACCGCGCACCGGGTCCAGGCGCCGCAACGGCTAAAAGCGCGTGTTCGTGCACAAGCGAAATCATCAATATCGAGTCAATATTCTCCCTGCGGAGCAATATCGACATGACGAGTGCCCGCGAGTCACAGTCGCCCCTGCCCTCGAAGGCCGAGGATATGGGGTTGACCACGTCCGAGCCTTTAGGATCGCGTTCGTACTTGAAACCCTGGACCCAGGACAGCAAGGCTCCGGCATAGGCGCGCGGATCAGCGGTGGCGCCAAAGCGAGGTCCTTTGATACTCCCGCCCGGCGGAGCGCTGCTTTCGACAGGCATGCTTGGTTTCGCGGGTACAGGCCTCTTTCCGGCCCAGACTCCGGTTTCCCAGGCGGCTGACATCTCAAGCGCAAGCTTGTCCAGGGCCGGAGTCGCGTCGCGGAATATCATCCGGTAAAAGCGCTGGATGGCTCCCTGGATCAAATCAGGTTCGTCAGCGTACGCAGAGAGCACCCTGTATTCCCGCTCGACCACGGCCTGGGACACGGCGGCCTCGCGCGGGTTCCAGCCGGCTTTTATCGTAGCTTCGCCAAAGCGGATGGTCGTCTCTGCCGGTTTTGCCGGTCCTGAAGCGGCTCTTGCCTTGGCCCCCATCGGTCCAGGAACGGCGCGACGCGAATACAGGGCGGAAAAACCGTCGATTGATGACTCGACAAAATCCTTGTAAGCCTCGTAGACGCCGGTCTGGGTGTATGCGAGCACGACCAGATCATAGACGCCGGACTCCATCGGTGCGCCGTTGTCACCGGCTGGCGGTTCTGCGTCGTTCACAAAGAACCCGATACCCCTCAGCGCGGACGAACCTGAACCCATGCTCAGTTCCCCTATCGCGGCATCGCGTCCTTCATACAGGAAACTCGAGAATGAACCGCGTCCGGACAGTTTGCGGGCAGTATCGTCGGCGCCGGCTTTGGCAGTCTTGAACCTGTCCCGCGGATAGATGGCGATATCGACCTTGACGGCGCCGTCTGGCGAGCCGAACGAGAAACGTGTCTCTCCGTCGCCTGCCTCGAGTTCAAAACCCTCGGGCAAGTCTATCGAGAAACCCCACTCTGAATACCGCTCGTTGCCGGACACCGCGGCACTGATGAACACTGAAAGTGCTAGCGCCACGATTGTCGCGCGTTGTGGACAACTTGTCATAATGTACAGTATATCGCTTCCACCATGATTATGGGTATAAACGACGAGGCGGCCGTGCGCGCTTGTCCGTGCGCGTGAGCGGACGATGGCTCTCGGCTTCAGAGTCGGCTGCAAGCAAGGCGATTGACTTGAAGGCTTCGTACTCTGGCACTTCATCGAATGAGGTTACTATCACCGAACCGCTCGCCGTGGTTTTAGTCAGCCGCCATGTCCCGAGTATGTCCGACTCCATGTTGATGGCCATTACCGGTCTGGTCGCCGAGCCTTCGATGAAAAATAATCTGTAGCGGTATCGTCCGTAATGGTGTTCGTTGCTGGGTTTTGACGCTATTGCCACGACAGACCAAGGACCGTGCCGGAAGCGCTCAAGCGGCGAGGAGATGAACAAGTCTCGCAGGCACGACGGATCGCGGAGGGCGTCCACGGCGGCCTCCTCACACATATAATGATACTGAGTCCGAAGGCAGTCTGCAAGAAAAACCTGTTCCGCACCTTGCCCATCCATGCGCGACAGGTTTATAGTCTAGGTGCGGTAGGTGACGACCGCTGTATCTCGAACAGGAGTACGCGTATCCCGTACGGGGTACCATCCCGCGCGCCCAGAGGAGGACGTCCATGCCGGACCCGGACAGTAGTTCCAGGCAAGAACTTCCACCATTCCTACGTCTGCCCCCGCGCGCGGCTCGTCGCCTTTGATCAAGGACCGGTTTCCGGTCTGAAGGATCGATGGTACTGCCCGCCTTGGGGGCTCGCCCCACGGGGCGGAAGGGTACCATCATGATCAAGTATTGGAAGAAAGACGGCCCAACACTGGTTGCTGTCGATGCGCCGGGCCGCGACGTCTGGATTGACGTACGCGATGCCACCCGCGCAGACCTCGACACCCTCGAAAAAGAGTACGGAGTCCTCCAGGAGCACCTGCAGGACATGCTCGACGTCGATGAGCGCTCGAGGATAGAAAAAGAAGACGACTACACTATGCTCATCCTGCGCCTGCCCATGTATGACGCGCGCTACGAGGTGATGTATTTCACTGTGCCGGTAGGCATAATCCTGTTCAAGGATAGGATCGTTACGGTATGCGCCACCGATTGCGAAGTCCTGCAGGATCTCTGCAGCGGTAAAATCAGGGATTTCTCGCTGACGAACAAGAGTGCCTTCGTGCTCAAGCTTATGGGACGCGCGGCGATATTCTACCTGCGCTACTTGAAGGATCTCAACCGCAGGACTACGTCCATCGAACTAGAGCTGCAGAGGTCGGTTAAGAACAACGAGCTCGTGCAATTGCTGGCCATCGAGAAATCCCTTGTATTTTTTACCACATCGCTTCGCTCCGACGAGCTAGTGCTCGAGAAACTGAACAAGGGCGGGATGGTCAAGTTCAAGGAGGACGAATCGGAACTGCTCGAGGACGTGGCGACAGACTTTCGCCAGGCTATCGAGATGTGCAATATCCATAGCGACATCCTGTCGGGCATGATGGATGCCTTCGCTTCCGTTATCTCGAACAACCTGAACATGGTGATGAAACGGCTTACGATAATCTCCATCGTGCTTATGATACCGACCTTCGTCGTCAGCGTGTTCGGCATGAACGTGAGGTTTCCGGAGGGACTGTCGAACTCTCCCGTTGCATTCGCGGCCATCATGGGTGCCTGCGGCTTGTCGGCAATAGTCGGTGCGCTGTTGCTCCGTGATACCCGGCGCAAGCCGCGCAAGGCCTTGCTGGCGCCGGCAGCGGGTGGCATCGTAGTGGTTCCGGACCGCAACTGAGCATTGAACCAGGGCGCATGCTCTTTATGGAGCTTGCGCCCCGGGTACAATCTGCGTATGCTTTGGCGCCATGATTCCGGCACTGTATTCCGACGACGATATCCTCATTATTGACAAGCCCTCCGGTCTGGCGGTTCAGCCGGGCGAGGGAATACGCATATGCGTCATCGATGCGGTGGAGCGGGATTATGGTTTCAGGCCTTTTCTGGTGCACAGGCTGGACAGGGAAACGGCGGGTTGCCTCGTAGTGGCACGCTCTTCCCGGGCGGCGGCCGATATGTCTGCATTGATGGGCGGCCACAGGGTGCACAAGGTCTACAGGGCTGTCGTCGCGGGCAGGCCTGAACCTGTCTCCGGCGTATACACCGACGATGTGCAGGTCAAGGGAGTAGATAAGAGCGCGGAAACAAGATACCGGACAGTTTACTCGGATGGGCGGCTGACGCTCGTTGAAGTTGAGCTGGGGTCGGGGAGGATGCACCAGATACGCCAGCACTTCGCAAAAGCCGGCCACCCGCTCGCGGGAGATGACAGGTACGGAGATTTCAAGCTAAACAAACTGCTGGCCAAGGAGTTTGGGATAAAGCGGCTGATGCTGTACGCCGCGAGACTGAGTCTTCCCCTTGCAAGGTCTGTCCAGGTTGAGGCATCGCTTCCTCCACATTTTGCGGACTTTTTTACCCGCTGGGGCTACGGGGGTGGCGCGTGAACGGTGAAACCTTTGGATGGGTCGCTGGCGCAGCGTGGCTTCTTCCCGATGGTACAACAGAAATAGTGCCGGGTTTCCACGATGAATGGATAGAAAAACACCAGGATATGGCCCATGGGTGCAGCAATGTCGTCGATGTGGTCATGCGTCTGGGCTGGGTGTCGGTTGTGTCGTACTCCCAAGGTTACATCGAGTTTATAATACGCTCGAGGTCTGATGCCGAGTCTGTCCGGCTTTGTGTGGAACACCTTTCGAGGAACCCAGGCAAGTGGCAGAACGCCCTCGTGATGACTCTCGACGAGGAAGGGTACATCAAGCTTGTACCCAGGGATTTTGAGCCGGACGCATCCCCGGCGAGCAAGATCCGGGGTGCGTTCAAGTCGGGGAGATGATGGACTTGAGCTCGCGTGCGTTCCTGACGGCGTTGCCCCTCGCGTGGTTGTTGAAGGCGATGAGCACACGCTCGGCCTTGGCCATCCTGCGCAATCGTGGTACGGCAACTGCCAGTTCATCAACGCTGTACAGGTAGTCGTATCGGGAGGTGGCATCGCCAGACCACCAGGCCCCGGCGTTGCGGCCATGGAAGCGCACGTAGGCAAGGTCACCGGTTACGCGGTCGCCAAGCGGAGGCAGGCCCGGAAGTTCCGGCCTGTCTACCATCACGACTCCAACCCCGCGCCGCTCCAGTTCGTCGAACACCCGTTCAGTCTGCCATTCGTCGTTGCGAAACTCGACGGCAAGCGGCAGCGGGGACAGAGCCGATAATAAGGATGCCAGGTAGCTGCGGTTCTCCGGCGTGTGGTGGAAGCTGTAGGGCAACTGCACGAGTACGGTGAGAAGCCGGTCTGCCTCGGACATCGGCGCGAGCGCTTCAACGAACACAGCCGCATCGTCTCGCCATGTCGAGCCAGGTTCATGTGTCAGACTGCGGTGCGCCTTGACGCTGAAACAGAATCCTGAAGGAGTTTTCGCGACCATCGCGGCCAGGCTCGAGGCTTTGGGCATTGCGTAATATGAAAAGTTGAGTTCTACGAAAGGGAAGAACAGGGCGTAGTAACGCAGGAACTCTTCTTTGGGCAGGCTTTCGGGGTACAAGATCCCCCGCCAGTCATCGTATGAATACCCGCTGGTACCTATGAGCATCTCTCCCATGCTACAACTATGGCGGTATGCGCTGCACAGGGCAAGCCCCGGGAAACATCGCTGTCTCATAAATAATTAACCATTTTTTAACATTTCCGGAATAGGATGATACCAGACAAAGGCGGCCCTGATATGAAGATGCTTGAATTCATGACAACCCTGCGGTCACTGCACGAACACTCAAGGCGGGAAAGTCTTGGTCCCGATTCGCGCATTGTCTTCATGAGCGATCTCCACATGGGCGATCGTGGGTCCCGGGATGATTTCAGGCATAATGCCGATCTGGTGATCGATTCCCTGTCGGGTCACTATCTGCCGGAGGGCTGGAAGCTTGTACTCAACGGTGATATCGAAGAACTGCACAAGTTCAAACCCCCGGTAGTGCGACAGGCCTACAGTGATCTGTACGGTCTTTTCGGGGCGTTCGCAGGACAGGACAAACTGGTTAAAATAGTTGGCAACCATGATCTTGCCCTGCTTCTCCGTGACGACCACGAGTTCAAGCTCGAACACGCGTTCCGGCTCGACCGTCCGGATGGTTCCATCCTTGCCTTCCATGGCCATCAGTCGAGCAAATTTTTTATGAAATACAATTACCTGTCTGATTTTCTGGTCCGGTATATTGCTGATCCCCTGAAGCTCAAGAACGCGGACATCCCGATGACTTCAAAGCGCAGGTTCAAGGCCGAACGGCGTATTTACCGGGCAAGCAAAGAGATGGGCATCGTGTCGATAGTCGGCCACACACACAGGCCGATTTTTGAGTCATTCTCCAAATACGATACATTGCGGTGGAATATTGAAAGCCTTCTCAGACGCTATGCGACAGAGGATGGCGAATCGAAGGAAAGTACTGCTGCCCTGATCGCTGTATATTCGGCCGAATTCAAGCGTCTTTCCAAGAAGGAGCGCAAGCACAAGGTGTCGAGGAGCCTGTACGAGCGCGAGGAGCTGCTTGTACCGTGCATGTTCAATTCCGGGTGTGCCTCCAGCAGGCATGGCTACACCGCGATAGAAATCGAGGGCAACATCATCTCCCTCGTGTATTGGACCAAAGCCGGCTCGGCCCGTGCGTATCTGGAACGCGAAGCACGACACCGTGATGAGTTGGCGGGAACCCCGTGGATACGATACACATTGGGCAGCGATTCACTTGAATACGTTATGGCTCGCGCCAAACTGCTGTCGTAATCCCTGGGCTGCCGGGCACTGCCCTTTCTATTTCCTTCTGATAATCATCATCGTCAAGTCGTCATACTGGTCGTCTTCATTCAATTTGCCGTAATATAAATATTCAGCGACGTTTGGGTCTGTGTTTATCCGTCTGTCTCCGCAAAATCGCCCGTACCCATCCCAGCACTTGGAGAGTACAGCGTCGATCTTTGCGTCGACTATCACCTGCTCGTTGACGGTGACATGCGGATTGGGAACGAGCCTGAATACCTTTTCAACCGCAGCCAGGCCTATGACAAGATCTTCCGGCGTGGCTTCCAGTTTGCTGAAGTCAAAGGTGTACTTGAAGTCCTTTCCAAGCGGATCGTCTTCTTTGAAAAGAGTGAATGTCTGCCTGGACATTATCGCCTCGGTGGCTGCTTTTATCCTGTCCTCGCCAAGTTGTTCCACCAGGGCCTCGTCATGGATGGATTCCTTGCCCTCCCTGTCCTTGACCAGTTTTTTCTCGTGCAGTTGCTTGAAATCACTTCCCCGGCGTGCACGGCTCGATTCTTCGAAACCGTCTGTATACAGCAGCAGGATGTCTCCATGGTCAAGGGGAATCTTAACCTGCTTGTACACTTCCGTGAGGTCGAACATATCGCCGGAAATCGCGCCCGCGGCGGGTGCGCTCGGCAACTTGTGGACAATGACCTGTTGTTCTCCAGGCTTGTAGACCCTGACGATGTTGTCGCCGGCATGGCAAAGATACGCGTCTCCCGTTTTGGAATCGAACACGCCCATGATCAATGCCGCAAACAAACCCACAAACCCCCTTTTTTCCAGGAAATCGTTTATCTTGGCGGTCAGTATGTTGAGATGGATGCCATTTTCTTTGAATGACCAGCCCTGGAAATAGGTAGTGAATATGGTGGCTACACCGACCATGATGAGGGCTGCGGGGACACCCTTTCCCGATACGTCGCATTTGATGAAGCAGTAATACTGGTCGTCGAGCTTTCTGTAGTCAAAATAATCGCCGGAAACGCCCTTCGCTCCTTCGTAGTATCCATAGAACGTATGTGTCGGTTCGTCTTCAAAACCTGTGGTAAGCTTTTTGCCAGTTGAGTTTTTTTCGAGGGGTATGAACATCTTCTGGACGCCTTTGCCTACAGTAAGGAGCTTGCCTTCCGCGGCGGCGTGTACGAGTCCCGAGGTCATTTCGTTGATGGTGCTCGCCAGAATCGCCAGCTCGTCCCTGCTTTTTATGTCAATCCTGAAGTCAGCAAGGTTTTGCTTGTCAGGTTCATCCCTGATGTGCTTGATGCCGTCGATGATCTGTAACAGCGGCTTGATGATCAGGCTGGACAGGGCGAAGGAACCC
>JFJP01041917.1_pt1 | contig 14813 bp, 8 predicted proteins | sample 431651 | NCBI WGS metagenome assembly JFJP01 (sample SAMN02602958, study PRJNA72255) | Microbial mat metagenome, whole genome shotgun sequencing project. | biome: fresh water; feature: sink hole; material: water; isolation source: purple microbial (photo- and chemosynthetic) mats found in...
AGAAGTACCTGCTATATAAATAAAGAGTTTAGGTTTTCATAAGAATACCTGTTTCTCTGTGTGAGACTTTAGCTATAATGGTTGTTACAACTAATAGGAGTATTGTTTTTAATTTTAAATGCTAAGAAAATGAATAGGAAACTGAGCTTGTTTCAATATCTGTTTGTAATCATTCTTTCAGGATCTGCTATAACTGCTTATGCTCAGAATGGTTTAATTTATAAGACAGTAGGTCCCCAGTCCGATGGAAGTATTCTGGTACCTTCAAATCAGTTATTAAGACCTGCCGGTAAACAGGTTTATATGCCGGGACGCCCGGTTGATCTGTCACTGTTATCAGATGAAAATTTTCTTCTGGTAAAAAATATTAAGTCTTTAGACATTATAAGGTTGAGTGACAATACTGTTCTGCAATCTCTTCCGTATGTCAGAAGCGGTTCTTCCTTTACAGGGATCTGTTCCTCAAAAGACAATAACCGTATTTATCTCTCTGAAGCTGCAGATAAGATTCTTGTTGCCAGTTTTGATAAAAATAATATTTTGAGCTGGGATTTACCTATTATAATGCCGCGGCCTGCGATAGGTGGAAATCCCGGACCCGGAGGTCTTGTCCTGAATTCCAAAGAAGACAGGCTGCTTGTTACTCTTAGCAGAAATAATTCGCTGGCTGTAATAAACCTGAACGACAGATCAGTCAGTGAGATACCAGTTGGAATTGCCCCTTATGATGTTGTTTTATATTCTGATTCAAAAGCATACGTAACCAATTGGGGTGGAAGAAGACCTGTTGCTGGGGAGAAAACATACAATTCATCAGGAAGCCAGATTCTGGTTGATCCTGAAACAGGTATTGCAAATAATGGTTCCGTTACGGTTATAGATCTGAAGATGAATACTCCGGTGAAGGAGATAATTGTCGGATTGCACCCATCGGGAATGATAATGAGCCCGGATAAAACTTTACTGTATGTTGCATGTGCAAATAGCGATAAAATTTATGTAATAGATACACGGAAAGATGAAATAAGGGATGAGATTTCTGTTCATATGAATAAGGAAACACCTTTTGGCAGCTCACCCAATGCATTAGCAGTTTCACCTGATGGAAGATATCTTTATGCTGCTAATGGTACTGAAAATGCAATTTGTGTAATTGAGACAGGCACCTCAAATAGTGTGTCAGGCTACATTCCGACAGGTTGGTATCCGGGTTCAATAGAAGTGAATAAAGCAGGAACTCTCCTGTATGTAGCAAATGTAAAAGGCATTGGTTCAAGAAATAAGAGTGCCGATAAAGCAGGTTACAATTCGCATGACCATATGGGAAGTGTGTCAATAATTTCTGTTCCTGAAAAGCGGGGATTGGCAAAAATGACAGAAATAGTTGTAGCGAATAACTCTTTGGCAAGGCCGGTAAACACCGGTCCTGTGGCAGGAAAAAATATGAAAAAAATTGCTGTTCCAGTTTTGCCCGGACAGGTATCTCAATTCAAACATGTAGTTTATATTATTAAAGAGAACAGGACATACGACCAGGTTTTTGGAGATATGAAACAGGGTAACGGGGATACCAGTCTTGTTCATTTTGGTCGTACTATAACACCAAATCATCACAAATTGGCTGAAACATTCGTGTTAATGGATAATTTCTATTGCAGCGGCGTGTTAAGTGCCGACGGGCACCAGTGGACCGATGAGGCATATGTTACAGATTACCTCGAAAAATCTTTTGGCGGTTTCACCCGAAGTTATCCGTATGATGGCGATGATGCATTGGCTTACGCAAGCTCAGGATTTATCTGGGATAACGTACTTAGAAAGGGTTTAACATTCCGTAATTACGGAGAATTTGTAAATGCAGTTATTTCTCCTGTATCTGCAACATTCACCGAAATATTTCAGGATTTTCAGAAGGGAACAAATAAAATTTCAATTAAGGCAGAATCAAATCTTGAACAGATAAAATCTTATATGTGTCCTACTTATATCGGATTTCCTAACAAAGTATCAGATGTATACCGTGCTGCTGAATTTATCAAGGAACTACATGAATTCGAAAAATCAGGGAATTTCCCTAATTTTATAATAATGCTTCTTCCCAATGATCATACTTCTGGTACCAGACCAGGTTTACCAACACCCCGTGCAGCAGTTGCGGATAATGATCTTGCACTTGGCAAGATAGTTGAGGCTATTTCTAATAGCAAGTTCTGGAAAGAGACGTGCATTTTTGTTACCGAGGATGATCCACAGGCAGGTCTTGACCATGTAGATGGACATAGGACAGTTGGAATGGTGATCAGCCCTTATACTAAGCGGAAGGAGGTTATTTCTACCTACTATTCTCAGATAAATATGGTTCGGACAATGGAAAATATACTGGGTGTATCACCTATGAACCAGTTGGATATGACTGCAGAAGCTATGTCGGACTGTTTTACTGAGACACCTGATTTTACACCTTACAGAGCCGAAAAGAACAATATTCCCCTTGATGAAATAAATCCTCCTCTCGAGGCTCTGTCGGGAATGGAACTATTCTGGGCAAAAAAATCGCAGGAACAGGATCTGGATGATTATGACCGGATAGATGAGGATACCTTTAACCGTATAATCTGGCATGCTGTAAAAGGGTATGACCGGCCATATCCTGTTTTATCTCTTAAATAGCGTTATTTGATTAATTATTGATAATACTCATTTATCATAAGGATTATTAATCCTCGTTTACCTAAAAGGATTTCTCTACCCTTCCGGGATAGACTTTCAATGCTTCCTCCAGAACTTTCATTGCCTCTTTAAGATCTTCTATCTTAAGCACATAGGCTATACGAACTTCATTTAGGCCAGATCCAGGTGTAGAGTAGAAGCCAGAGGCAGGAGCAACCATGACAGTCTGGTTTTTATATTCATACTCTTCAAGAAGCCACTGGGCAAATTTGTCAGCATTATCAACAGGAAGTTTCACAACTGTGTAAAATGCGCCTTTGGGTTTAGGGCAGTATACTCCTTGCATTTTATTAAGCGCTTCAACCATGTAATTTCTGCGGGCAGTATATTCCCTGTTAACCTCCTTAAAATACTCATCCGGAGTATCAATTGATGCCTCGCCGGCAATTTGGCCAAGCGCCGGAGGTGAGAGTCTTGCCTGAGCGAACTTAAGAGCAGTAGAGATTACTTCCTTGTTTTTAGTGATAAGAGCCCCGATCCTGACTCCACATTCACTGTATCGTTTGGAAACGGAATCGAGCATAATAACATTGTTTTCAATCCCGGCAAGATTCATTGAGGAGAAATGTACAGCCCCATCGTAGCAAAACTCACGGTAAGCCTCATCGGAAAAAAGGAACAGATCATACTTTTTAATTATTTCCCTTAGGGCCATAAGTTCTTCTTTCGAATAGAGATACCCTGTCGGATTATTCGGATTACAGATAATAATTCCTTTTGTCCTGGGAGTAATCTTTTTTTCAATCTCCGCAATGGGCGGGAGTGCGAAATCATCTTCAATATTTGAGGTTACAGGAACTATTTTGATCCCTGCACTTGTAGCAAAACCATTGTAATTAGCATAGAATGGTTCGGGAGTTATGACTTCTTCTCCGGGATTGACACACGACATGAGTGCAAACAGGATAGCCTCTGACCCTCCTGTTGTTATGAGCATCTCCGTATGATCAATATTGATTCCGATCTTTTTATAATACTCTGCCAGTTTTTTTCTGTAAGATTCATTACCGGCAGAATGACTGTATTCCAGTACTTTCAAATTGATATTTCGGATAGCATTCAGAGCAACTTCAGGAGTAGGAATATCAGGCTGCCCTATGTTAAGATGAAAAACTTTTCTCCCCTTTCGTTTTGCTTCTTCAGAAAAAGGAACAAGCTTCCTGATAGGTGATGCTGGCATAGCTTTGCCTTTATCGGAAATTGCTGGCATAGTTTCTTAGTGTATGATCATTGTAAAACTGATTGACAAAAATAAACAATTTAGGCTTAATATTTCATAGCTAATAATTAGTCATGGAAAATTCATCCGGGAGTAATTGTACAGTGCATTATTTTTCAAATGATCATATTTTTAACACAAAGCAATTAGAAGAAACAGAGTGCTTTGATATTTTTTAATTCTTATTATTATCTTAGTTTCCTGAAAAATAATTAGACTGGTTAATATGGGAGCTCCAAAAACAAGAAAAAAGTATTTTCTGATAATATCAGTTGTTGCAATTTCTTTGATCTGTTGTGTATTTTTCCTGACCCGGATTATTCCATTGAATTCAGGATTAAGCGAATATGTTAATACTTTAAGCGGAACTGGCAATGGTCCGAATAACTATTCCCATGGTCATGTGCATCCTCTGACAACATTGCCCAATGGTTTTACAATGTGGGCTCCAATGACAAAAGTGAGAGATAGTGCTAATTTCTACAGGTATGCCGACAGTACTATCCAGGGATTCACGGCAACGCACATTCCTCACAGATGGATAGGCACATATTCAAGTTTCTTCTTTATGCCTGAAGCAGGAGAGTTGATTACTGACCCCGACAGCAGGGCGATTGAATTTGATCATGGAAATGAAATTGCAAAACCGCATTATTACAGTGTGGTATTAAAAAATGGAATCAGAACGGAAATTTCTCCTGCAATGAGGGCTGCCTTTGTGAAAATGAGATTTCCTGCTGGTGATGCTCATATTCTGTTTGACGGACTGACTTCTGTAACTGTTAATCAAAGTGAAAATACTGTGACCGGTTATGTTGATCAGAAAGCTCCCCGACTATATTTCTATGCTGTTGTTGATAAGGAGATTATATCATTTGGATATCCCGTGAAGGGAAGCGCCAATATTGATTTCTCAACCGAAAGAGACGAAGTGGTCAGTATGAGGATTGGCACATCATATTTCAGTGTGGATCAGGCCCGGATAAATCTTCAGGGAGAAATCGGGGTAAAAAGCTTTAGTCAGGTAAAAAAAGAGGCAGAGGATATCTGGAACACTGTACTGTCAAAGATTGAAATTAAAGGGGCCACTGAAGATCAGAAAGTTACATTTTACTCAAATCTCTACAGGACAAAAATATACCCTAATGTTTTCTGGGAGAATGTTGAAGGAGAAATAAGGCATAAGAATCCTTACGGAGGTGAGTTTTCCGGTAAATTGTATGTCAATAACGGATTCTGGGATACATACAAAAGCGCATGGCCTCTTTATGGTTTGCTCGAGCCGGTACTGACCGGTGATATGCTTGATGGGTTTGTAAATTTCTACAGGGAATCCGGATTTGTTCCCCAGTGGTCGCATCCTGTAGATTATGATTATACCCCCGGAACTCATTCTGACGTTTTATTTGCTGATGCTTATATAAAAGGAATCAGAAATTTTGATTTTAATAAGGCTTATGAATCGATGCTTTTCAATGCCTGCCAGCCAACTTCCCGCAGGAAAATAAATGACCGCTCATTATTTATCGGATATGTTCCTGACAATTTGCAGGGAGCATCAGGTTCCTGGACACTTGAGGATGCTATGTGCGATGCCGCAATTGCCAGAATGGCTAAGGCGATGGGGAAAGAAGATGATTATGAGTATTTTAGGAATAAATCCCTCAGCTATTCAAATATTTTTTCAACCTCAGTGGGGGGATTCTTCAGAGGAAAAAATCTGGACGGTACCTGGAGAACATCTGACACAGACTTCAGGCCTAATGAATGGGGCTATGATTTTATGGAGGGAGCACCCTGGCAATACCGTTTTTCTCCGGCGTTTGATGCCCAGGGGCTGGCTAATCTTTTTGGAGGAAGGAGCAAATTGACAGAAAAACTGGATGAGATGTTCATCAATTCAGGTGATTTTTTAGACGGTATGTATGGTTTTACAATTCATGAGATGCAGGAGACATTCGACGCCGGTATGGGTCAGTATTCCCATCCGAATGAGCACGATCACTATACCCCTTACCTTTATAATTATACGGGTGTGCCTGCCAGTACAGCCTTCCGGATAAGGGATATTCTTACAAGATTATACAGTTCAGGAACGGGTACCGGTGGAGGCTTTATAGGTGATGATGACAATGGTGGAATGTCGGGCTGGTATATCTGGGGTGCAATCGGAATTATGCCTGCCCCGGGAGCAACATCGGAATATCTTATCGGATCACCTCTCTTTTCCAATGCAGTTATTCATTTATCTTCCGGAAAGAAATTTGAAGTTATTGCTTCAAATAACAGTGAGGTAAATATTTATGTGCAGAGTGCCATCCTTAATGGAAAGGACTATTCAAAGAATTATCTTAATCATTCTGATATTGTTAACGGAGGAACACTTGTTTTAAATATGGGTCCATCCCCCCAGTCAGCATGGGGTACCGGTGAAGAGGACCTCCCCACTTCAATGACATCAGGTTCGGAAATGCCATATCCTGCAATGGATGTCACCAGATCAGCAAAAGCCAAATGCAGTGGTGGAACAGATATCGTGAGTGCAGTCGACGACTATGCTCTTTCAATGTGGTCTGTATCCTCATCAACCTGCTGGATTCAGTTTCAGCTTTCAGGACCGGAAAATGTCAGAATGTATACCATAACATCATCAGATGATTCAGCTAATGATCCGAAGAACTGGGTATTGAAAGGATCGAAAGATGGCGATACATGGATTGTAATTGATAAAAGGGAGAATGAATCTTTCCTGTGGAAATATCATACAAGGAGTTTTAGTGTGGGAAGTACTGAATTGTTTAATTTTTTCAGACTCGAGATTTCAGAGAATAATGGCGGAGGAAAAATTGCTTTAGGTGAACTTGAATTATTAGGAAAATAACTGGCATTATTCAATCTGAACCTGTTGGATTTTTGTCTGTATTATAATTAACTTCAGTTTGGACCTGATTGTAATAAACAAGCATTGCGCAGGAAATTTTGACTATTTCACGGCAATATTCGAAATTGCAATTCGCTGAAATATCGCTAAGAGAGTGATAATTCGGATCAATTATATCAGAGAAAAAGAACAATGATTTGTATCCACCTGCAAAAAATGGATAGCTGTCGCTTTGACTGCTGTAAGTATTGTCATTTTTATAATTAATCAGAGTAAACCGGCTGCACAACAGTTCTGCATCTCTTCTAAGGTCGTGTGAATTGTCGTAATCAATTATATTGACATACCAGTCAGCGGAATTGCTTCCTGGCTGGTAAGCGATCATGTCATTATTAAGCATCATTTTTATCTTTCGTGAATGCTGAACTGATTCCGCAACATATTCTGAACTTCCAAAGAGACCTAATTCCTCCGAACCAAAAGCAACAAACTCAATTGTAGATGATGGAATATAATTGTGTTTCTTCATAACCCGGGCTATTTCAAGTGCAGCAGCAACCCCGCTTGCATTGTCATTTGCCCCTGGAACAATGTCAAAAGGATCGCCTGTTTTAAGGATATTATCATAGTGACCTCCAAGAATGCAGATTGAGTCAGGAGAGATATTTCCTTCAAGAGTTGCTATTACATTGTACTGCCATTGCTGGTAATTAATATCACGGTATGTTTTGTAGATCATGAAAGAATCAATCCTGGTATTCGGATATCCAAGGTTCTTAAACCTGTTACGGATTTTAATGGCAATATTCCTGTGATTTTCCGACAGTGCAAATCTGGACCCCATATCCTGCATCCATACAACATATGATTCCAGGGAATCTGCCAGGATATCATTATTGAGAACTCTTATAATATCTTCATTCCTTAGTTTTTCAGGATCCTCAATCCTGGTACAAGTAGTTATAAATAAACCGGATAGAATCAGAAAAAGTATTGGTGCCTTTGAAAGAGATTTATACATGGGCAAAAAAATCAATATCCTGATAGTGATAACCAGGCATGTTTTAAAATGTGCGAAGCTCCTTTTTACCTGTACATTCAGCTAATGTAATGATTTTTTTTAATTTTGCAGTTCATTTATTATAATCAATCATTAAGAATAATACCCTGAAGTTTTGAATACAATGGCATTTGAGGGAGAAATAATTCAAAGGATTCTTGGCGATATGGCTGATGTATGACATGACTCTTATTATTCCTTAACCTGAAAAACACCTGATATTTCACAGAACAATATAATTGCATAATATGGATATTCCTTCAAAGTACGAGCCTGGTAAAGCTGAAAATAAGTGGTACAGTTACTGGATGACAAACGGGTTTTTCAGGAGCACTCCTGATGAAAGGGAACCTTATACCATTGTTATTCCGCCACCTAATGTAACCGGAGTACTGCATATGGGGCACATGCTTAATAATACCATACAGGATGTACTTATCAGAAGGGCAAGAATGCAGGGAAAGAATGCCTGCTGGGTTCCGGGCACCGACCATGCATCTATAGCAACTGAGGCGAAGGTTGTTGCCAAGCTGAAGGCTGAAGGTATTGAAAAGCGCGATCTGACGAGGGAAGAATTCCTCGGTCATGCATGGGAATGGACAAATAAGCATGGAGGGATAATCCTTGAACAGTTGAAAAGGCTTGGAGCTTCATGTGACTGGGACAGAACCCTGTTCACTATGGATGAAGAGCGATATGATTCTGTTATAAAGGTATTTATAGATCTTTTTAATAAAGGGCTTATATACAGGGGCGTAAGAATGGTGAATTGGGATCCCCAGGCTATGACTGCCGTTTCTGACGAGGAGGTAAATTATACTGATGAAAAATCAAAACTTTATTATGTCAGATATAAGATTGCAGGGGAAGACGGGTATATAATGGTTGCAACAACCCGTCCCGAAACAATACTGGGTGATACTGCCGTTTGTGCAAATCCTGATGACGATCGTTACAGGCATATGAAAGGAAAGAATGTGATTGTTCCGATGGTCAACAGGGAGGTCCCTTTTATTTTTGACAGCTACGTTGATCCTGAGTTTGGTACCGGTTGTCTTAAGATCACTCCGGCACATGATATAAATGATTATGAAATTGGGTTGCGTCATAAACTGCCATCAATAGATGTATTTAATGAGGACGGGACAATGAGTGTACGTGCCGGGATGTTTGCAGGAGAGGACAGGTTTAAGGCAAAGGAGCTGGCTGAACTGGAACTCAGGAAAACAGGGAACCTTGTTAAAGTTGAAGACTATAATAATAAGATTGGCCGGTCAGAACGTACTAATTCAGTTATTGAACCACGACTTCCTTCAAAATTTAAAAATCTGTACCGTCACTGGATGGAGAATGTACGTGATTGGTGCATAAGCAGGCAGCTTTGGTGGGGACACAGAATACCGGCATGGTACTATGGTAATAATGAGTTTGTTGTTGCAACTGATATTTCAGAGGCACTGGAACTCGCACAAAAACAAAGTGGTGATTATTCCCTGAAAGTAACAGATTTACGACAAGATGAGGATGTTCTGGATACATGGTTTTCGTCATGGCTCTGGCCAATAGTTTCCTTTGACGGCATAAATAATCCTGAAAATGAAGACATTAAATATTATTACCCTACCAGCGATCTGATCACAGCACCTGAAATCCTCTTTTTCTGGGTTGCCAGGATGATCATTGCCGGGTATGAATACCGTGGAGATAAACCTTTTGAGAATGTGTACCTTACCGGACTTGTGCGTGATCAGCAGAGGAGGAAGATGTCCAAATCACTTGGCAATTCCCCCGAGCCTATTGAACTTATTGAAAAATACGGTGCAGACGGAGTCAGGGTTGGAATGCTCTTATGTTCTCCTGCCGGTAATGATCTGCTTTACGAAGATACTCTGCCTGAACAGGGACGTAATTTTGCCAATAAGATATGGAATGCATTCAGGCTATTAAAAAGCTGGAATGTTGATGAGACAATAGTACAGCCTGAATCATCCCGTATTGCTGTGAATTGGATGGAGGAAGTAATGAAAAGATCTATAATGGGGATTGATTCAAACTTTAAAAAGTTCAGGATTTCTGAAGCATTAATGATCACATACAAGCTTTTCTGGGATGATTTCTCAGGATCGTATCTCGAGATCATCAAACCAGAATATCAGAAACCTATTGACAGAACAACGTATAATGCTACAGTTGCAATTTTTGAGAATCTTTTAAAAGTGATACATCCTTTTATGCCATTTATTACTGAAGAGATCTGGCAGCTGCTACTTGAAAGAAAAGACGGGGAGAGTATAATGGTGACATCCATGCCTCAGGCAAAAAAATTCAACAGGGATCTGATCGAAGCATTTGAAAGAGTGAAAGAGACAATTAGTGCAATAAGAACTATCAGAAAGAATAAAGACATCCCAAATAAAGAGAAGCTTGCACTTCTTGTCCGATCAGAAGAGGAGAATTATGATGCAGAATTTCTACCTGTAATTTTAAAACTCTGTAATTTGTCGGAGATATCATTTGTATCTGAAAAACAGGAAGGAACTTCATCATTTATGGTTGGAACAACTGAATATTATGTTCCATTAGGAGGGAAAATAGATATTGAGGCTGAACTTATAAAATTACAGGAGGACCTTAATTATTATATTGGTTTTCTTACCTCTGTGTTGAAAAAGCTGGAGAATGAGCGTTTTGTCGGCAATGCTCCGGTTAATGTACTTGAACTTGAAAGGAAGAAGAAAAGCGACACTGAATCAAAGATCAGGTCACTTGAGGAGAGAATGAAGGAGTTAAGAAGTTTATAAGGTCTGAAAGTATAACAAGAAATCTAGATTGGGGAAATTACAGGCATTTACGTTTAAGGCATTAATTTTCTGATAAAATAGTTCTGGTTAACAACAATAAGTTCCCAGTTATTATTCAAAATCAGATGCCAGCCATCACCTGATATGCGGTTTCTTTCCTTTTTAAAACCTTTTGCTGTGATCCTCAGATATTTAAAGTTACTTGAAACAAGACAACCTCCCTCATCAACGCTTAACTTTCCCCAGTTGTCTGATACCCTCATAGAATTGTATAGGATTCCAAGGGTATCCAGAGAATGTATGTCTTCCGGTTCAAAGTCGAAATACGGGCTTTCCAGTTCAAGAAATACAACAGGCTTTTCTGTGAAGGTACTGATTTCTTTATGAATACTCTCTCTTATATCAGACAACCGTTTTTCTTCTTCCCTGTTAATAATATCGATTTCATAATTTACTGCGAGGCTCCCTGCCACATCGCGGCACACAGCAGGCAGTTCAATGCCGTACATTTCTTTAACTACTGCTCCAATATCAAAATTGGCAATCAGGTTTTTTTGAAAATCAAATCCCTTATCATAGAGGAGAGATGCATACAAAGCCCCATGGATAAAACCATACGACCTTGCATAGGATTGCATAGAATAAATCCTGTCGAGGTTTTCTAACAGCCTTGATTTAAATTCCTCATTTGAATCTGTACAAAGGAGGGTGTAAGTAAATGTTGCAAAGCCCTCGTATATCTCGAACCGGTTCATGTCATTTGCATATTTGTGATAAAGTTCCCTGTTGGATCCTCTGAATATCAGTGCATCTCTTAATGCAATCTGACGTTCCTCTCCCTGTGAATTTATTGCTTTCCGTAAAGCTTTCCATTCAAGTTTTATCCACAACCTGGCCTCCTTTTCGTCCATATTGTTGGTAATGAAACTTGCAGGCTTTATTCCCTGTAACTCCTGTAATCGATGAAAAAGGCTGTGAATGGCTCTTGTTTTTATCCGGTACGAATCTTCTTCTACCGGCAGCGGTGCCATGGCGTAGAGTGTTCCTCCTAAGATAACAGGGGTATTGTTAATAAGTAATTCTTTAGGGAATATGCCCGAATATAATCCATCTTTCCATTTCAGTGAGCCTTCTTTATCAGGCTTATTCGCAGTAATCCTGCGGCTTGTCCTATCGACAAATATTAAAGGACCAAACAGGTTTTTCCCCCACAACTTTCCATTATCCTTATTACAGATGTCTTCAATACTTTTATAGTACTCTGATGCTTTTTCAGTTGTAAGATATGTTTCAGTATTTCCCCCTTTACAACCTAAAAGAAATAGTAAAGAGTAGAAAAAAATCCATTTTTTCATTATGACTGTTTTGCCGACCCGAAAGTAATAAAAAAAAATATAAAATGGCAAACCACGCGAGTATGAACTTCTCATGGATCATTATTCTCAGTGTGTTCAAATAATAATTAAGCCTGGTCTGTCAGGAAATATTTTTCAAATATCCGCGAATATTAAACACACAATTAGAAATTTAGCTAACATTCATCATGATTCAGTCAATCTAAATTATCTAATTTTGTTTACCAAATTAATATTTTCACTTACTGATGAAGAATAACGATATATTAATGAATCAAAATGAACTGGTTCAGTTCCTGAAAAAACCTGCAAGCGATTTTACCCGTGATGACATAATAAGGTTTATTGAAGCAAAAGGAATTGCATTGATCAATTTCAGATATGCCGGAGATGACGGAAAACTTAAATCATTGAACTTTGTTCCTTTCAGCAGAGATCATCTTGAGTCAATACTGACTGCAGGAGAGCGAGTGGATGGATCCAGTTTATTTTCATTTATTGAATCGGGCTCAAGTGACCTCTATATTATTCCCCGCTATCGTACTGCCTTTGTCAATCCGTTTAACGAGATCCCGACTCTTGAAATACTCTGTTCATTTTATAACAATGATGGAAAACCTCTGGAGAGTGCTCCTGAATATATCCTTCGCAAAGCTTATTCCCGTTTTAAAGAAAAAACTGGTTATAAAATGAAAGCTTTTGGAGAGCTTGAGTATTATATTAAATCATATCATGAGAATATGTACCCGCTTATTGATCAGAAAGGATACCATCAGTCCAGACCGTTTGCAAAATTTGAAGATCTCAGGATCAAAGCCCTTGATCTTTGTGCAAAAGCCGGGTGCAGGATCAAGTACGGACATTCGGAGGTAGGAAGTTTTTCGAAGGACGAGGAAGATTTTGAACAACATGAGATTGAATTCCTGCCGGTTGAAATAGATGAGGCTGTAGATCAGCTGCTTATTGCTAAATGGATAATACGGATTCTTGGACATGAATATGGAGTTGAGGTTAGTTTTGCTCCAAAAATAACTGTAGGAAACGCCGGATCGGGAATGCACATTCATATGATGCTGGAACAGGATGGTGTCAACATGATGGTTGAGGATGGCATGTTAAGTCATACAGCAAAAAGGATGATTGCCGGAATTCTCAGCTTTTCAAAAGCTCTGACTGCTTTCGGAAATACAATTCCTACCTCATATCTGCGCCTGGTCCCTCACCAGGAGGCCCCAACGAATATTTGCTGGGGCGACAGGAACAGGTCTGTTCTTATTCGGGTTCCACTCGGATGGAACGGAGCCATGAATATGATAAAAGATGCTAATCCGGCTGATAAAACCGAATTTACAAATATGCCATCAAAGCAAACGGTAGAGCTAAGGTCGCCCGACGGATCAGCTGAAATTCATAAGCTTTTTGCCGGATTGGTTATTGCAACAGAGTATGGACTAAATATGGAAAATGCCCTTGAACGGGCTGATGCTTTATATGTTAATTATAATATTTTTAAAGAGCAGAACATCCTGTCAAAAAGCAAACTGGAATCACTGCCGGCGTCGTGCTGGGAGTCAGCCGAATGCCTTTTGGAGCAAAGAGAATACTTTGAAAAGGATGGAATTTTCCCTCCCGGGGTAATAGATACTGTTGTCTCAAAACTAAAGTCATACGATGATAAAGGACTTAGCGAGAAACTTTATAACAGGAATGATGAGATAAGTAAACTTGTCAGGCAGTTTCTTCATTGCGGGTGACAGGGGGTAAACTGCTAGTTTCTTCTGCCCTTGCAGCAATGATACATACATTGAGTTCAAACCCTACAAGTATGGCTATTGAGTTGAGATATAGCCATATAAGGATGACCATAAGCGTTCCGATAGAACCATACAGCTTGTTGTATTGACCGAAATTGTTAACGTAAGCAGAAAATCCAAGGGAGGTAAGAATAAACAGAATTGTCGCTAGTGTTGAACCTGGTGAGAAAAATTTAAAATCTGTTCTTTTAGCCGGAGCCAGGTAATATAGAAATGAAATAGCAAGAAAAAGTAAGAGGATTATTAAAATCCATTTGAGAAATATCAGAATATAGATTACAAAATTTCTTTCAATAAGCTGGTACTCAACTAGTCTGTCTACTGCCAGTTTGCCAAAAATAACCATAAATCCGGCAGTTGATATCATAAAGATAACTATGAGCAACAGAACAACAGATATTTTACGCTGGTTGACCCACGACCTGGTTTTAAATGTGTGGGCTGAAACTACAAAGGCATGAATGACAGCATGTATTCCATTCGTGGAGAATATGATTGTAGCAAAAAACATAATAACAAGCAGCCCTCCGCTTTTATTTGTAACAATATCTATTATTGTGGTCTCCAAAAAGTTAAAAGCATTGGCAGGAAGGAAATTTTCGAATAGCAATATAAGCTCTTCCTGGAAGTTTGGTATAGGAATAAACGGGATGAGAGTAAAAAGAAATATTGATGCAGGCAGCAGTGCAATCAGGAGGTTAAAAGCAATTGAGGATGCTCTTGTGACAAGTACTCCCTTTCTGAAACCTTTAATAATAAAAGTGAAGACATGACTTATAGGGACACCATCAAAACCAGGAAGAACCAGTCTTCTGAGCATTTCTTTTCCATCGGGAACCGTAACTTTCCTGAGATTCATAAATTATACTGCTTTAAGACTCATATCCAGACTCCTGATGTGATGAGTGAGGGCCCCTGCTGATATGAAATCAACACCGCATTCAGCATAAGAT
>JFJP01039008.1_pt1 | contig 14811 bp, 7 predicted proteins | sample 431651 | NCBI WGS metagenome assembly JFJP01 (sample SAMN02602958, study PRJNA72255) | Microbial mat metagenome, whole genome shotgun sequencing project. | biome: fresh water; feature: sink hole; material: water; isolation source: purple microbial (photo- and chemosynthetic) mats found in...
TACAATTAATGATCTCCCGCGGGTAAAAATCATACATGTGGCTCCATCCATTTTGTTCCGTGGCCCAAAACCCCAGGTCACCGATGCAATCGACGCGCCATCCCACAGGGATCTGCGAATTGGCATACATATTTGTCTTTTTATCCATCAATAATGCTATCAATGGGGTTTTTACAAAGGAACAGGTATAAGCATCAATTAAAGCCTCCCTGGCTGGCTGACTGAGTAATTCAGATCCGGCTCCTTCACCCCAGGCTCCTACTATTGAAATATCAACAGCCTCAAGATCAGGATGTCCGTCATACCTCTCACCCATAGCTTTTATCATTCCACCAAAATATTCAGCATAACGGGGATCCTCAGGATCAACCATCCATCCGTTAACAGTACTATTGAATTTCCACTCTGTCTTGGGGCCAACAATCTTCCTGTACCAGTCAGGAACATCCCTTTCATTTCCAGTGCCATAAGGGGCAATCCGGAGAAGAAGAGTCTGCCCCCTCGAGCGTGCAACCTCCAGAGCTTTATCTAACATATCCCAACGGTATTTCCCCATCTCCGGCTCAATAAATTTCCAGTAGATCCTCCAGTATGCAATTGTTGTTGCTGGATGATTTTTATTAGTCAGATCTCCATCAAATTGCTGATAATCAATCGGAAATCCTTCAGTCCACCGGGCTCCTTCATTTAGCTCATCTCCGTTAAATCGTTGAAAGGTCATAAAACCTATTCCGGGATTTATCAGAACATCCGATATTTCAACCGGCTTAATTACAATAAGCTTATCGGGATTCTGAGAAGCTGATTCTATCAAAAAAAACGATGACAAAATCATCAACAGAAAAAGACACTTAAAAATGGAAGTACTTTTTAACATAATAATTATTGTTTTAGTGTTACTACTACTGCGCTTGATTTCAATATAAATCGTGCCGCGGAGTGGCACAATATGAATAACCGTGGGTGTAAACCCACGGTCAACTCTAAACCGAATGTCACAGCCCTGAAGAGCCTGCCCCGTGCTAACGGGGGGCTGAATATTAGACGGGTATATTGAGTTCATTATTCAACCCCTTCAGGGTTACCAGAGGTTTTCTTGTCTTTACCGTGGGTTGCACCCACGGTTATTAAAATTAAACCCCTACGGGGTTAACACATTAATTCAAATCAAAGAAATCAAAGAACTCTTATATTGTATTTATTATCAAATATTTGCAAATTAGTATTAAAAGTTAACGCACCACTAATATTTTATTATTAATAACTGGTGCTTATCTTATACCTTATTATATATGTCTGCATCTGGTAAGTTATATTTTATCATCAAATTATTATGCCTGATCAGATGAAAGCAATAATTATCAAAAATAAATCAAATTTTTAATTAAAGCAAGGTTATGATAAACAGAATCTTTTATTTACTTTTACAAACAAACAAAATAATAAGGCTATGAAAGAAAAGTTTTTCTTAATTATGTGTGTTATTGTTGCAATGAGCTGCGGCACCAGGAATTATCAGTCGATAGACATGGAAAATCCTGTATATAAGCCGAATACGGTATTTAATTCGTATGAAGATATGAACTCTCCAAAATTCGGACATCTGATTACAAAATATCAGCTCGATACCATATTCCACGGAGAAACCGATGAATTTAAAAGAATTCTGCTTCTGAGGCACTGGATCAAATCAGTAATCGCCATTAACGATTTTGGCGACCCATATCCCGGAGGAGGCTACGCCGAAGGAATACTTGATGAAGCTCTTAAGGGACAGGGTTATCATTGCGGTCATTATATGACTGTTCAGAATGCTGTAATGAATGCATTTGGCTACACAACACGGACACTCGGAGCAGGACCTGGAGTTAAGGGCGGGCCAGACGGACATCATGGGATAAATGAAATATGGCTGAATCAATATAATAAGTGGTTTCTGTCTGATGCCAAATATGATCACCACTTCGAGAAAGACGGAATCCCTCTCTCTGCCCTGGAGATAAGAGATGAGTATCTTAAGAACCAGTCGGCAGATGTCATAAAGGTTAAAGGACCTGAACGTGTACCAGGCGACCTGGATGTTGAAACAGGAATTGAAAAGGTAAGATTTACACAAACATATACCTGGATAGAATGGCATGGGAATAACAACCTGTTTACAGTATGGCCCGATCATCAGGAATTATTATTAATGTACGAGGATGACTTTTTTAAAAATAATACCTGGATCTGGGGAGGCAACCCTCACTGGGCATATGCCAAACCAGAATTCATGAAGCTTATTCAAAGCAGGGATGCGATATACTGGACACCAAACACTGTTGCTTCAAAAGTTACAATTGACGGGAAAACAGCTCATATTGAACTGACATCTGAAAAGCCAAATCTGAGAGAATACCAGGTAAAAGAACTGCCATCAGGTGAATGGGAAGCAACTACCGGCAATATTGATGTCAAACTGAAGAAAAAAGAATATGACTGGGTATTCAGGACTGTAAACGTAGCAGGTGTAACTGGTCCGGAACATCGGGTCAGTATTAAAAGTAATTAAAAGATAATATGAACCGAAAGTTCTCCATCAGGGCAATAATCGTTTTTATTTTCTCTGTATCCTTGTTAACAGCTTATTGCCAGACAAATGAGTCTGAAGAAAACAACATAAGTGTTATAGAAGAGTTGGATATGAGAGTCCCCATGCGCGATGGAGTAAGGCTCTCAACAAACATATACCGTCCTGATTCGCCAGGCAAATTTCCGGTTCTGCTTACCAGGTCGCCCTACGGAAATGGGGGTGCAGGAAACAGGTTCGCTCATTCTTTCGTTAAGAAGGGGTATATTGTTGTTTCCCAGGACACTAGGGGAAGGTATGAGTCGGAGGGTGTTTTCGATGCTATGCAAACCGAAGCTACTGATGGATACGACACCCAGCAGTGGCTTGGGACTCAAACGTGGTGCAATGGGAAAATAGGGACATACGGGGGCTCTTATGTTGGCTTCACGCAATGGATGCCAGCTCCTCTTCAGAGTCCCTCCCTTGTAACAATGCTACCTGTGGTCACTTTTTCTGATTTCCACGATGTTGCATACCAGAACGGAGCCTTCCGTCTTGAGTTGTGGAGCCTCTGGAGTCTGGAAATGACTTCTCCATATAACTTCAGCCAGGATTCTATTGATAAATATTCTGACAAATTTCTAATGCACCTACCCCTTATCGATCAGGATAAGGTACATGGCTGGAAAATTCCATTTCTCAGGGATTGGCTCATGCACCCGGAAGATGATCAATACTGGAGCAGAACCAGTATTGAAGACTATTCAAAGATCAAAGCATCAGTCTTAAGCATCGGTGGCTGGTATGATATCTTACTTAAAGGAACCCTGGATAACTTTATTAAAATGACCAGTAGCCAGATTGACCCTGAGATCCGAAAAAAACAGAAGATAATGATTGGTCCATGGGTACATAGCACAGGAAGAAGAAACGTGGGAGAACTCGACTTTGGGGAAATGGCAGAGCTTAACAGCACTAATCTTATGCAGCGATGGTTCGACAATCAGCTAAAAGGGATTGATAACGGGATTAATGAAGAGCCTCCTGTAAAAATATTTGTGATGGGAGAAAACCGGTGGAGGTATGAAAATGAATGGCCCCTGAAACGTACAGAATATGTAAATTACTATTTCCAAAGCTTGGGAAAGGCTAACACCCTGAAAGGCGATGGTGCTTTGAGCACTAAACTACCTGATAAAGTTACTGTTAATAAATTCACATACGATCCCCGCAACCCGGTAAAAACAATCGGATCGATGGGACCATACGACCAGCGCGATGTAGAGGTTCGTGAAGATGTCCTGGTATTCAGTTCAGGGCTGCTTAAGGAAGATATTGAAGTTACCGGTCCGGTAAATGCAATTGTTTATGCCTCCAGTTCAGCGAAGAACACTGACTTTACGGCAAAACTGGTTGATGTATATCCCGATGGCAGGGCAATACGCATCTGCGAGGGAATAATAAGGGCCGATCATCGTAATCCTTCAATTCCCTGTTCAAACATTGAACCGGGGAAAATTTACAGGTACGATATCGATCTTTGGGCCACAAGTAATGTTTTTAAAAAAGGACATCAGATAAGGGTTGAAATCTCAAGCAGCAACTTCCCAAGATTTGACAGGAACCTGAATACAGGTAATTATTTTGCTACCGACACTACAGTAATTAAAGCTGAACAGACCATTTACAATGGTCCGGAATATCCTTCATGCATTATTTTACCAATTATTGATAATTCCAGATAGCCGGATATAAAAAAAATCCGCCATTTTCTCTTTTATTTATTATGAGATTACCTTCGGTCTTCGACTGACGAAGCCGGCTAACTCGTCGCCATCAGATCTGAACCCGGAACCTCACTTTACAACTGATTCGTGATTGTCTGCCTGAATAATTTAAGATAAATTGTAATCTGAGAAGGGGAACCCTCTCCCGCTGAACTATTCTTTGTACACATCTTTTTTCCTTTTGTCATCCTGCCTGCTTCCGGAGATCCTTCAGTCATTAATCCTCGCAGGCTCGGATTAACTCCTTCAGGATGACAATATTCATGAGGGTAAACAGGGAAAGAAGCGGCGAGCCGCAAGGGATCATTCATTTATCACCTGAATACTTCTGCGGCTCGCCGCTTCTTTCCCTCTGTATATCATGTAATTACCTGTCATCCCGAGCGCCAGTGAGGGATCTCCCTCTCCCATTCTGATACTTTGATTTGATCCCAATTTAATTATTCTACCTTCCCGGTAATCATGTTATCTATTTTACAATCTCCACATTACCCAGCATATACCACCCATCTGATTCAATACCTTCAATAGCCAGCTTTACACACGGCTTTTTGGTAAACTGATCGGTAATAGCCACCTGCACATTCCATGTTCCTGGTGATGCTGAAATTGGTACTAAAAGTTCATCTTTATAAATAATGTCTCCTGGTAACCATTCTGTGATATTTGCACTGGTAGGCAGAATGAGTTCTTCTTTATCTTTTTTCAAACGAAATGTCAAATTATAAGGTCTGTAACATGGAGCCACTCCTTTGTTTTCCCACCATGTATTAAATTCAGTTTTTCTGTTAATTGTGATGGTATCCGGATAGGCCAGTCTTCTAAGAACAAACCGGTATCCCATTTTCTTTAACCACTCATCCATCATTGGCAGCCATTCCTCAGGGACAGGTGAAGATTTTGCATTAAAAGAAGATATATGCCATTTTAAGCTTTGGTCTATAATATACTGAACCTCTTTTTCACTATACCCTTCATGATCCTTCCAGTATCCGCATGTGCCACATATTTCAAAAGTTACGGGTGCAGTGAGCCATTGGTCTCTCATGCCATATTCAATAATAGCTTCCGGATAATAATCGTGCATATGTGTCCAGCCATTCTGCTCATCAGCCCAAAAACCAAGATCACCAAGACAATCCTGTCGCCAGCCCACATTTGTTTTCGATTTCAGATATTCAACAGATTCCTTACCAGTAAGAAGTGCAATGAGAGGTGTCTGAGTAAATGATTCAATGTATGCATCCATAAGTTTATGCATTGTTTCAGTTGTCAGCAAGTCAGTTCCACCACCTTCCCCGGCCCATCCAACTATTGATACATCAACACAATCAAGATCAGGATGCCCGTCATAACGTCTGCCTAGCTCCCTTATCATTTCCCCATAATATTCCGCATAAAGAGGATTTTCCGGATCAACCGGCCATTTCTCATGTAAGAACTTCCGTTGTGGACCAACCAGATCACGGTACCATGCAGGCACATCATCAACAGGTCTTCCTTTATATGGCGATATTCTAAGCATCAGTGTTTGATTATGGTCATGTGCCAGAGTCAGAAGTTTATCAATATAATCCCAACGGTAATTCCCCCGCTCCGGCTCTATCACCTTCCAAAGTATTCTGAAATATGCTATTGAAGCCTGGGGATAGTTATTATTTCGAATCCCATTACCGGCGTGTGTGAACTGTTCAATATTTGCTTCCCTAAGTACATCCTGATTGGGCGCCAGGTTATCCCCGTTAAACATCTGAAAGGTATTAAAACCAATACCAGGATTAATAAGTACATCATTAATCTCCTTCGGTTTAATAACAGTAAGATTATCCGGATTTTGTGACAAAGCACTTGCACATATTGTAAAAATAAGAGTCGTAACAGCCAGTTTGTTCATATGTTTTACGTACATATTAATGATTTACTCTATGGGAATACATTCCAAAAGCAAATGAGTGTTGAATGAAGGTGTTATAACGCTTAAGGGTCCTTTGACAGTCCCGAGATCAATATTGTTTTCATAATCAAGAACTTTATATTTTCTCTTCTTCAGACCTCTGAGTTCAATCTCTCCGCTCCATTCATCAGCATAAAATGCATAATATAAAGTATCGCCTTTGCTGATGACATGCGATTCAGGAATATCATAAACAACATCATACAGATTCAGATACTGACCCTTACTTAGCATTTTATCGTTATACAGAGCAAACCATTTCTTCCAGTGCTGCTCCCTGTCGCCCTTAAGCTGCATGTTTTCAGGTCCAGCGGGCCACGTGAATTTAGTGCCAATAACACCTCCCGGACCCATTGATGTGGCAAAATCCTCACCAACCTTTGCAGTATCGCTTTTATCATTCATATCAGCCTCGGGTCTTATATGCTCTACATGATCAGCAAACACCGGTGCATCGGGTCCCCACAAGGCTTTCAAAACCTTAATTCTCTGCCGCGATTGAACCAGACTTGTGGGATCAGAATTCACAGGCTGATCGCAATATACAGACTGATAAAGATCCTGAGTGGTTCCACAGTTACATATCTCTGTTACGGAATATGGTTTAATCGATTTAGATGTTTCATATATAGCTTTAAGTAATAACGGAAGGTCTTCGTATGACTCATCAGGCCTTTTATGATTATGGGCAGGATTGTAGCATGGAGGAACAACATAATATGCATCCAGTTTATGACCGTCAAATCCCCAGTCTTTTATGAAGCGGGTAGTGAGCTGTTTCATATATTCCTGAACTTCAGGCACCCCGGGACATAACTGGTACATGTCGCGGCAATCGCGCGGGTAGTTCCCATCTTTGTCCATAATCAGCCAATCAGGATGCTCCTTCACCACATTTGCCATTCCGGGATCCACTGAACCTCCCCATGAAATCATCTTATCGGGCTGGACTGGTGTTGGAGCCCACCATATCTGAATCTTAAACCCCTGGTTATGAACCGAATCCACAAACTCCTTAACCTGCTTTTCTCCGCCCGGGAAAGTATAAGCCCTCGGGTTCCAGTCACCATAACGGTCCCACCAGCGGTCATCAATCACAATCCATTTTACACCCAGCTCTTTAAGCTTTGGGAGAGTCCCGTAAATATCATCAAGGGTGAAATCGGTAAGATAACCCCATCCGCACCATATTGCTTCATGGGCCTCTGCGGAAGGCGTTGCCCGCTTCAATCCCTTGTCAGCAAGCAGTCTTGTGTAAGTTTCCAGAGGGTTATAAAAGTCGAGCTGATGCGCTATTGCTGCTGTCTGATAAGTTGAAAACGATTGCCCCGGCTTAATTATCGAATCTACCGGCCTGCACACCGACATTGTAACTTTGCTGTCGGCCTCTGTTTCAACAGGAAATGAGATCAGTCTGGGTATAGTTTCCAGATTTGCAATAGCCAACCCTGCCTTACGGGTCCACAGATCAACCATCGGCACTCCACCCCCGGTCTTAGTAACTGGTTGAACACCCATATAGTTCTCCTGAAAAAATCCATCACCAATCTTAAAAATATAATCAACACCCCAGTTCAGTGACGAACCCTGAAAGGACCAGAAGTCATTTGGCTTATTTTCAGCACTCATCAACGAGGCATCCATTCTGAACCAGCAGGAATATTCTTTTTCTATTGAAATATCTTTATCTCCGGCATTTCTGTAAGATGCCATTGTGACAACTGCATCAGGGTAATTCTCATAGAGTTCGACAAATAGTGTTTTTTCTATTCTGAATTCATCTTTTTTTTCAGCTGTTCCCTTCAGAGTAAGCCTGTTCCCTTTACCAAATTCTGTTTCAACAGGCTCAAAATCAATAGTAGTATAATCAACGGTAAAATCCTTAACCTCTTCCCCGTTAATAATAATGAAGTGAGTTGGTTTTGAAGATTTACTATCAGGCTGGTTGTCATTCATCTGAGAGTTATCATCGCGATAAAACAGAGTACAGTACATGTTTTTATCAAATTTCAGGGAGAGGCCTGCACTCCTTACCCATATATCGCCATTCTCTGTATATGAGAACTCCTTTCTCTTTTGCGAACATGAAGAAAGAATAAGAGATATCAAGGCAAATATACCCAGATTAAAAAGGATTCTTTTTTTCATAAGCTATACCCCCGGAAACCATTTTAGTGCATTTTTAAAATATATTTTCTCCAGCACTTCCCTTGGCAGCTTGAGTCCCTGGAAAGTGCCGTCAACCTCCCATGAAGTCATCATTTCATCAGTAGTCAGGAACTTCCAGTCGCGTTGCCATACTGTAAGCACCTTTTCTTTAAGTTTTTCAGGATCAGGATCTGCGTCTTTCCAGTCTCCTTCATCAGTACCATACAAGATCCTGTCCTGGTACTTAATAAAAAAATCATAAACTTTCTGACGGTCCATGCCTGTCTGCTTCTGTACATGGCACATACGGGCAGCCATATCAACGGTAGAATTAGGGAACATCTCAAAATGTCTGGCCAGCTCATCCACACTCCACTCAAGACTCCCAAGATGGGCTCCCATAAAATGAAGGTCCGGATGTTTCCGGAGCATGTTGTCCCTTGCAATAATCTGATCTTCATACGATGGGAAATCAGGGTGGAGGTACATGTGGTACTGAGGATGTTCTTTGAAGTACAATCTGTCGTTGTTAACAGTCATCTCTTCGAGGGGAAGCCAACAGTTCTTTGGCTCGCCCAGGTGGCCGCACAATGGAATGTTATTCTTTTCCAGGTAAGTAAAAATGGGATCGAATTTCTCATTGTCGATCATTATAAACTTACCATCCTTATCTCTATCAACCATTCCTATATTCTTCCACACTTTCACCCCAATAGCTCCTCTTTTCATCGATTCTTCAAGTGATGCCAAAGTTTTTTGCTGCCAGTCAGGATCGTCCCACCCTGTCATAGAAAATGTGGTCAGCCAGGCCAGATTATCAGGAAACGCCTCATGTTGAAGGATAGCTGTCCTTTCCTGCTCCGCTATGTTCTCCAGAGGATCAGAAGAGGCATCGGTATTAATAGTAAGGATCTTAAAGTTATACTCAACAGCCTGATCCATAAAAGCATGTCGTTCAACACTTATGTGGCAGTGAATATCCACCTTCTCCATAGTTTTAAAATCAGCTTCAGTGCAGAATTCCGATTTTGCGGATTTCTTCTGTTTACAGGAAAACCCGATTAGTGCTATTGACATAAGGATAATCGTCAGTATCCTGAAGTTCGAATTTGCTTTTTTTAAGTACATCTTATATTAATATTAGTTTAATAATTATTTGTGTCGGAAGCGTGGCTCAAACCTGAACTCTTTTCCGTGCAACTATTTATGTTGACTTTGCAGGTCTGATCAATCTCAAAACAGATGTATAAGATCGAAATGTAAGGCATATTTTCAAATTTCAAAAGTTTATGTAAATATTATTTTATAAAAAAAAGGAAATATAGCCAAATATATTTAAGTTATGATGATTTTAAAGGTTGAAAATTAAGTAAAGTTGTATATTTGATTAACTAAACAACCCCAACAAAAAAATGAAAAAAGCAAACATTTTTATAGTTATCGCACTACTTCTTAGTCTACTTAATGGATGTTCTTCCGGAAAACCAGAGCTCCCCGAATCAAACAACATCCGGCACTATCTGATCAGGCAGGCCGCAGATATATCAGATAAATCGTTCGAGGGGATAAATAACCTGACCGACTGGCAGAATGTCAGAGACGAGCGGTACGATGAGTTGGTTGAGATGATGAGTCTGACTGATTTGCCACTTAAAGGGGAAAGAACTCCTTTAAACGTCAAGATAACGGGAACGATCCAGGAAAATGGGTATCATATTGAAAAGCTTTATTATGAGTCCCTGCCAGGTTTATATGTAAGAGCGAATCTCTACATACCTGATAACAGTAAAGAGCCAATGCCGGCCATTCTGTATGTATGCGGACATTCCCGAACCCAAAAAGTTCATTACCAGGCCCACCCCAGAAAATTTGCCCAGTTGGGATTTGTCTGCCTGATAATTGAAACAATACAGTTTGGAGAAGTTCAGGGGCATCACTGGGGGCCATATTCAATGGGATGGTTCAACTGGTACAGCCGTGGCTACAATCCTGCAGGAGTGGAACTCTGGAATGCAATCAGGGGCCTGGATTTATTATCCTCCAGACCAGACGTAGATCCTGAAAAGTTTGGGGTAACAGGAATCTCCGGAGGAGGGTCGCAAAGCTGGTACATAGCAGCCATCGATCCGCGTATTAAAGCTGTTGCACCAGTCTGCGGAGCCAGTACCCTGAAAGCTCAGATCACATCGCGTACAATTGATGGACATTGCGATTGCATGATGCCTGTCAATACTTACCGTCAGGATTTTATGGATCTGGGAGCGCTGATCGCACCAAAACCACTTCTGATCTGCCAGGCAGATCGTGATGGTTTGAACACAATTGAATCAGTTCGTGAGCTCTATGAACATACCGGGAAAATCTATAAGCTATACGAAGCAACTCAGAATATCGGTCTGGTAGAAACACCCGGAGGTCACTCTTATCACAAAATTTCGAGAGAGGCAATCTTCTCATTTTTTATAAAGCACCTGATGGATAAAGATGTTTCTCCGCAAGAGGCAGGAGACATTGTTAATACTGCCGAAAGTAAATTATCCGGGGATGAATTAAGAGTATTTACTGAAGGACAACCGGCTGATGACATAACTTCAAAAATACAGGATTCATTTATCGGGAAGCCTGATGCTCCTGATATCTCCAATGTTACTGAACTAATTGCCTTCAGGGATACAGTTAAAGAGTTTTTAAGAACCCGGACATTTGGTGCATTTCCTGAAAAGAAGCCTTTGTTCAATCAAATATTGGAATACAGGGCCCTCGATGGAGGAAAATACGGCCAGAACATTTTCAGTTTTGTTTCGGAAGAAGGCTGGCGCCTGAAGGTTGATATCCATTGGGCACATAAACCAGACAGTGCGAATCCTCTTATAATTGTTTTACGGAATTATGATGAAGGACGATGGGATTCCGAAAGTTATGCTGACAGAATTTCCAATGGACAGAATATTGCTTTTCTTGAAGTAAGGGGTATCGGAGAAGCCGGTTGGGCTCCGGGCTTACAGTGGCATGTGCGCAGAGCTTCAGCATGGACAGGAAGGACCGTGGCTTCAATGCAGGTTTATGATCTTCTCCGTTGTATTGAGTTTTGCCGCACCTTACCAGGAGTAGATCCGGATAAGATAGCCATTGCAGCAAGAGATGAAATGTCTGTGGTTGCTTTGTACGCAGCATTAATGGACGGGAAATGTGAATCTGTTGTCTTAAAAAATCCCACGGAAACACAAGATCAGACCAGCGATCCAGATGGAAAAGTATCAGCTGTTGAAATGCTCAATTGCCTGAGAATTACTGATGTCTATCAGATTCCTGCCCTGCTCTTCCCCCAAAAAATTTCTTTTATCGGGAATATTCCTCCATCGTATCTATGGTCAGAAAAGGTTCTTGAAAAATTAGGAAAGGAATCTTTCAACATCATTCAGGAATAGACTTTTAATAAATATAAAATAAATCATTTTCTCAACTTACTTCTATGCAGGCAATCCGGAACCTTCTCCTACTTACGCTGATTTGCATTTCTTCAGCAAACGAATCTGTTCATTCCCAGAATCAAATAATTGATCTTAAACCTTACTGGGACACAACACGTGTTCTTAAGAATCCTCATAAAGGCTGGTATCATCATTTACTTGATAACGGAATTAAAAAATATGGCATACGTGATGATTCAGCTTTTGCTGCTTTCCCAGGTATGGACCATATTTACCTGCGACTTGCATGGAGCTACCTTGAACCGGTAGAAGGTAAATTTGACTGGACTGATATCGACCGGGTGGTTGGGAAATATGTGCCCAAAGGGTATAAGATCTCGTTCAGAATTTCATGCAGTGAAACCGGCACCTATCCGGATAATTTTGGAGAAAAGACTGAGGGAGTGTGCTATGCGACCCCAAGATGGGTGAGAAAAGCCGGAGCAAAAGGCACCGTGATCGATAATGGACGAACAAAATTCTGGGTGCCGGAATGGGATGATCCTGTTTACCTGGAAAAGCTTGATCAGTTTCATAACGCTTTTGCTGCCAGATACGATAATCAGCCATGGATGAGTTATGTGGACATCGGAAGCATAGGCGACTGGGGTGAAGGACATACGTCATTTTCGACCAGGAGAACTCCAACAATGCCTGAGATAAAAGCTAATATAGATATTTTTCTCAAAAATTATAAAAATAGCCAAATTGTCGCAAACGATGATATGATTGCTGAAGGAAGAACAGAAGATGAAGTACGGGAACTTTATCTTTATGCAACAACCAGGGGTATTACACTTCGAGACGATAGTCCGCTTGTTGACTGGTATTTTCATCATTTTCTTCACACATCAACCCTCAGCCATCCACAATTATATGATCCTCTTTATCTGAAAGAACCCATCATTTTGGAAATGGAGCACTACAGCTCGGTGAAAAAAAACGGAAACTGGCTTGGAAAAAACGGGGAGACAATAATTCCGGAATTCAACGTCAGTGGAGCCGATATACTACGTGACGCCCTGAAAAAAATGCATGCTACTTATATTGGTTATCATGGGTATGCTGAAGATTGGCTGGCTGAAAATCCGGACCTTACCAAAGAACTTGCTAACCATTGCGGATACTGGTATTTTCCTTCAGAAGTAACAATACCGGGAAAAATGGGAAAAGGTGAAAACCCGATCTCAATAGAATGGCTAAATAAAGGAGTTGCCCCTGCTTACAACATATTCAGTCTTATTTTGCGCTTCGAGTCGGAAGACCCGAAGAATACCTTTGACATTCTTATTGAGGATTCCGGCAACATGAAATGGCTCCCCGATAAAATAGTTATAGAGAAATACCGGATTACAATTCCTTCAGAAGCTCAGAAAGGCCTGTATACCTTAAGTTTCAAACTGGCAGAAATTACTGGTGAGAATATACAGGAAATACAGTTAGGGCTGAAACAAAATGCTATTGGCCCTCAGGGATTCATACCTATTGCCAGGGTATCTGTGAAATAAAAAACTAGACTGTAACAATTCAATAATTCTCTAAAAAGGGGATAGCCCTTCCTCCTATTTTAGGGTTGCAACACCCAAATTTTAATCCTAAACGGATATCATTTGCTACTCCAAAAATTATTATTTGAGTATCGGTTATCAATAATAAACTTCGAACAATTAATAAGGAGATTACCTTCGGTGAACTCATCCCGAAAAAGGGGACTCGGTTCCTCCTTAAAGCGTACAAATGACAACATTTTATAACTCACAAATTAATATGTATTTATAGATTTTGTTAAAATATCAAACGATTATATATTGTTTTTCATGCCACGAATGTGGCTAAATATGAATAACCCCTGATGAGAAGTTCTTTCCTTAACTGATATATTCAGCTCCTGCAGAGCTGGAGGAGGATTGTAGCTCCATACCCCCAGCTGGCGCTGGGGGTTATTCATATTTGGCTCTTTCAGAGCCATTTGTCATAACGTTAGAAGTGCAAAAATTATTTTGTATAAACCCTCAGGAATGACAGGGTTTTTGGGGGTAATTTCGATTTAATCCCAATTCTTTCCATCTTTATTCCTATGACTCATTTAATATTATATTACGGTGCCCTGAACCATTGTGTCTAATGCAAAGCGACATTGCCGCAGAGTCTTTATAAAAATAATGTTGATATCAATCATAAGTGGTGCAGAGCAACGCAATATTTAATCTCATTCAAAAACATCATTGAAAAAAATACTCTAACAACTCAATAATGCTCAAAAAAGGGGATAGCCCTTCCAAAACATCCAGGGCTGATTACTTCCCTGTCAGACAGAAAATTGCAGACAGTGGATAATGGGTTGGGCATGTTTCAAATGTGTTACTTCATCTCCAGGGTAATCTCAGAGTCTTTATTCAGCTCAACTTCAATCTTCGTTTTCCATGACACAATCGTGTAAGGCGAAAGCATTGTCTTGTTATTTTCCTTAACAGAATACTCCTGCAGATCAATACTTAAATAACCACTTTTATCTGTCATCATCCGTTTAACCTCTCTGCCGTTCCTGTCACTTACTATGACCTCCGTTTCATTTATTACCCTTCCGGATTTTGACTGAACATTTATTGCAAGGGTCCAATTGACAGAATAACTATGTTTCTGACTTGTTGCATCTATTGCAAACACATCACCCTCAACACTATTAGACCCAAACCATATATTTTCAGCAATACAATCTTTTCTTTCTGCCCACCCCATCCTTATCGGTTTAAAATCAGCAGCAGCTGTTGATTTTTTTATAATATGATTATTGAAGATCCTGGTCTCTTTTGCTCCGCCATATCTCGAGGCGACCCATACGGCCGGAACATTGGTATTAATCTGGTTGTTATAAAACTGCCCCCCTATTGTTCCGCCTCC
>JFJP01039666.1_pt1 | contig 14810 bp, 16 predicted proteins | sample 431651 | NCBI WGS metagenome assembly JFJP01 (sample SAMN02602958, study PRJNA72255) | Microbial mat metagenome, whole genome shotgun sequencing project. | biome: fresh water; feature: sink hole; material: water; isolation source: purple microbial (photo- and chemosynthetic) mats found in...
CCAGAAGCCAACATAATCGTGTACTGGCCGGACCGCTCGATTTTCGAGATCCCGACTGCGGAGGCCTGCATGCGGTTTGACGAGTTCGATATTGTTGCCAGGATGTACCCGAAAGGTGAATGGCAAGTCACGCTGTCGAAGTGGCTTGTTGACATTCAGAGCAACCCGAAGGCCCTCGATACGCTTCACGACTTGATCGGTCGTGCCTTGCGAAACGTCATGGCTCCGGCATTCGAGGCCGTGAGGGCAGGGTTTGCTGTGATCATTGTCGTGCCTGCGGATTTCCCCGATTGGGAACACCCCGCTAACGGGGTATTTCAATGGTTTAGCAAATACTTGCATTCGTATAAAAAGAAACATCGACGCACACCTAAAGCGGTCCCCTTCTCCGGCGATGCTTTTCTAGAGCGCCTCGTCGATGCGCATACATCATGGATACGCGACTGGCCGCTGTGCTTCAGCATGCGTACAGAGGAATTGCTCCACCCTGACATGGCGAATATGGACTTCATGACAACGGATGCGGAGATCTTCAACATTTATCGTGACACCGTGGACGATGCGATCGACGTGAAGGTTTGCGCAGCCACACGCGACCGCACCGGAATTCCCACCTCTTTGTCTGTACAATATGGACGCGGCGGCTTTCTAGTGATCCCGCCACCACAAGACAACTATTGGTTTTTTGATATTATTTGGGGAGAAATTGAACGGCAGCCCTCTCCGTTATCCGCCGATACGGGCGGTGTACGTGCAGACGTCAACGAGGACAAGTGCGACGAGGAGCCTACAGCAAAGCTATCAAGCATGCTACCAGATAAGGCAACACTTGACGAGTGGCACAAGATTCTGGGCCTGACCAGCAACGACAATAGGCGGGGTCCTATTGAAAACCTCGAGATCTTGGCTCACACACTTGATTCACTCCCTGGCGAAAGACAAAATTCCCATACGGAGATCGAAATCTGCGGACCCCATGCAAACGGTGGTTGCGAAGCCATCAGTAGGACAGGGGAAGCCATTCGATCACGAATTAAAGAATGGTCCAAGAAGGCCGATCCGGACACCGATCTCAGGCAGTTCTTGGACGAGGCCAAGCGCACATGGAAGCTCCACTTCCTTCAGCAGTAACCATTGCTTGGACAGCCTCCGCATCATTTTGTCCCGGACGATGTCCCGGACGATTGTTTTGCCCGGCTAAAGTCCCGGATGCTTCTGCCTTCGGCTGAGTACACCGAAAAATATTTTGCCCCGCACAGTCGACCACCACGTTCCCGTGTTTACCGGTGTTCCTCCATTTCGTCCGGAAAGCATCCTGGACCAATTGCTGCTCTTTACAGAGACAGCACTCGCATGGTGTGGGTGCATAACAGACGAAGGAGGAGACCATGGCAAGCGAACTAGACACTTGCATGCGAGCGCTGCTAGCGGCGCCCGAGGATCGGCGTGCAATCGCATTGCGCGTATTGACGGGACAACCCGAGGCCCTACCAGCCAAATCGCAAACCGAGCCGTATCTGACGCTGCGCCAAGTGTCGCAGGCGACCGGGTTATCCGCCACTACGCTATGGCGCTATGGCGTACCAGGCCACGAGCTCGGCGGGCGGCGCCGGTTCCGGATGTCGGAAGTGGTGGCATACCTGGAAAGCGATGCATTCCGGGACAAGGCTAGAGAGCTTAAAAACGAGAGGAGACAAAAGACCAAGTAACAACATCGGAGGCCCGATAAGGCCAGTTAGACGACATAGTAAATATAAAAAAAGGAGACTACACATGCGAACTGTATACACTATTCCAACGGTCGGTTCCGATCGGATCAACACCCTGACCACCTGCTATGACAAACTCGTGGCTGCAGACAGACAAGGCACACCATCGATAGAGCCGCCTCCGGGCTGCGTTTTCGCAGTGCTCAGTCCGACAGTTGACTCATGCCGCCGGTACACACTAAGCGAGCTGCCCAACCCCCACGACACAGATGTATTCCAGCAGCCGGCAACGACACCCGGACAACACAAGATGCAGGAGCAGACCGAAAGGAGTATTCTCGCGCAAATCGACGGCTATATAAAGGATTCGATTGGTGATTCTTTGACGCTATGGGTTGGCGGAGGATCTTTTGCTAGTTTTCGTGATGTTCGCGTGGACGTAAACGGGACCTACACATACGTACAAGGTGGCAGAAGATCATTGCTGGATAGCGAAGAAGTTTTGGAGAGCGGCATGTTCATCAACGCTCTGGACGCAGCACGTTTAGTAATGAATTACAGCGTGCCGCCTAGTGGACGGCCTTGGCGTGTTGTTGATTATTGCACGATGGTGTGGGCCATTCCGGAAAATACGGCCGAGCACGAGCTAGCGGCGATTACTCGGCATGTTAACAACAGCCTGGCTGGCGATACCCTGGTACGGTTCAAGGGGTGTTTGGTCGCTCGGCTATGCGATCCATCCGAGCAAATGGCATCATTACAAAAACTCACAGGGAGGGACACAAATGCCGTTGAGACATTAGGCATTGGTTCGTCCGAATTGACAAGACCGTAACGGTCTAAGCCAAAGCTACCTTCGCAGGTAACTCCGGCGGAGGCAGCTTCACCTACAAAGCTAGAAAGGAAATCTAACATGGTTAGCAAAAGACGTAGATACTACCAGGAACACCCGTTCGCGAAATTGCTCGGCTTTCATGTCGCACCCCGCGGAACGTACGTGGCACGTCTCGTGGATATTGGCGACGAGGATAATTACAAACGACAAAACAATCAACGCACAGGCAGGGATCGCGTGGACACGACAGCGTTCCTGTTCAAGTTCCGGGATGCCACAGGATCGCACAATTTGGTTGCAACCTACCGAATGAACGTAGAGGGCCATGACTGGTGTAGTCTCAACAAATTCCTGACCGCACTCCTGGGACATCCCCCACGGCGCGGTTGGGACTATCACGAGCTAATCGGGAGAACATGCCTGATTACCGTCAAGCACAAGCCGACACGCGATCGGTGCCGGATCTATGCGGTCGTCGAGGCTGTAATGCCGGCCCCTGAAATGCCGGAAGAGAAGCGCGTTATCGGTTCTGACGCTAAAGCGGGCCCTATCGAACCCGAGGAGCTTGATCCGGTTTTCGAGGACTTGTTTCGCTACCGGGGTGGTGAGCAAGTCTAGTATCGTGCCGCGTTGGCATTCACCGACTGGGCGACCAGCGGTGATCCACCAGAACCACGTACGGGGCCGCCGCTTCTGAGTAGGTGTTCGTACACGAACTCAGGAGCCCGGCGGCCTCGGCGGGCTCCACGGCCTTGAAAACGTTACTCACGAAGAAGCTTGTCGCCCACGGTGCGTCCCCGCCCCACACGGTCCCACGGTGTCTGTATGCCTTCGCGGCGACAGGATCCCAGGCTACTCCAGCGGCGCATTCCCGGAGTCTCCTCGTGTCCGCAGCTATGCATCCTGCATGGTTACCTGGTGTCCCCCGGCGTCGCAACCTCGTTATCATTTTACACAGGTTTAGCTTTAAACTCGAAATACCCCCCCGTATACTATAAAGAATTCTCTATTGTAGAGGGGGGGGTATTGACCGGGTAATGACGAAACAACCGATATTTGATGATTTCCTGCCGCGCTTTCTCCGGCTGCTTTTCGGTCCCGAGGACCGCGTAGTGTTGGCCACGGCGTATTCCGCCGCAAACGGCGAGTCGCGGATGCTGCACCATAGCCTGGTACGCGAAGGTGCGATTTCCGCACTGCTGGGCGGACAACGCGACATACCCAACTTATATTTTATGGCATCCTCGCATGACGGCGGCGGGTCGTACAGTAAAACGGCCTGCCTGCGCACGACCGCCTTCTTCCTCGATCTCGACTACGGCAAGATCGGCCACAAGAAGCCCAGCCCGTTTGACACTTTCGATGACTGCCTGAGTTATCTCATCACGCTCCCGCTCCGGCCTTCCATTGCATGGCACACCGGCCATGGCATTCAGGCCTGCTACCTGCTTGACACCCCCTACGTGTTCGATGCCGGCGGGGGACCGTCAGCGAGCCTGAACCGCTACGAGGAGGTGAGCAAGCGCTTCAGCATGATGGCTATGTCGGACGACACCTACAATGCCAACCACCTGTTCCGCGTACCCATGACGATCAACAGCAAGAAGAACACCCCGGCCGTAACGGGCGACCTCCTGTGGTGTGAAGACAACAGGCGGTACACGTTCCGCGACATCGAGGAGGCCGTGACCGAGTACGGGGCCGCTGACCACATGGAAGCCTACGCGAAACGCGCGGCGGAGCGGCAGCCCAAAGTCAGCAAGCTGCTGGAGGATGTCGGCTGGGAAGGTCTGCCGGAAAAACTTCAGGACGACATCATGCGCGGGTATGCGGAGGGCTCCCGTAGCGAAAGCCTGTTCCGGATCGTGGCACGCATGGTGCGCGACGACTACAGTGACGAAACCATAATCCGGGCCGTCGGTCGGGGCCCCAGCTTCGTGGAGAAATACGATAGGCGACTGGAGAGCGAGACCAGGCGGATCATCGGGAAGTGCAGATCCGGCAAATACGTATACTCAGAGGACATATCACCGGCTATCGATATTCCAAATACCGCCACTATCATCGGATTGCACGAATGTGCCCCGCTGCCCGCCGAACTGGACGCCATGCTCGACAGGTACTCCAGGGTGACCGGTGCCGCGCTATCGGATCGCGTGAGACAGGCCGCGCGCTTTCACGAACACCTTTTCAGCTCACACCGATCCGGCATACTTGAAAGCCCGTGCGGGGCTGGCAAGTCCACGTGGGCTATCTCCCATATCGCCCTGCATGCCGGTGCGGGAACACGTTACATCTATGTGACAGAAACGCTGGATGCCCTATACAGCGCGGCGGAAACGCTTGAGAGCCTCACTGAGGCAACTGTAGGCCGCGTCCACGGGTTCAACCGCGAAAAGTGCCACCAGCTATGCAAGAGCTGGCGCAACTGGTGGGACTGCGGGGCGGCAAGCCCTGACTCGGTATGCCACAACTGCGAGGCCAGGACCCAATGCCGGTATTTCAACCGCAAGGCGGAGCAGGGCCGCAACATCCTGTGCCTTACGCACAGCGGTCTGATCGGCCTGCTGGAGGAGAATTCCGCGTTACTGGATAACGCCGCGATCATTGTGGACGAAGGGCTGGTTCCGTTCTGTACCGACACCTTCACGCAGACCGAGCTGACGGGTATCCAGAACATGCTGCCCGACGCGAGTATCAGCGACCTGTTCCCGCACAGCCGGATCGCGCATTCGCAGGAACTGGATCGATGGAACATTAGCAAGGCGGACACCTTTGCCAGTCGTAACTTCGTATTCCGCAACGCCCGGCAGTTCAAGGATACCCGGAACGTCTGGAATGCCCTGCGGGTCAGCGGTGCACTCGGCCGTCTCGACGGCAACCAATTCAAACCGGGTGATGTCGAGCGCAAACGCGAGATCATCGCCCGGTTGCGCAATATGTTCCGGCCCGCCCACCTAGGCGACTCGACATACGCGTACCGTGAGATCCACGACAAAAAAGGCCTGCGGTACGCCGTGACGAGGCAGCGCTTCAGGCTGGAGACGGACCACCGGTACAACAAGCTATGGATGCTCAACGCGTCGGCCCAGCTCACCCCCTACGCCTACCCCGACAACATGCCGGTCTTCACATGCCCGGAGCTGCCGGACAACAGCGGGCTTTTGACGATCCATGTCGCCGTAGGCAACCCGACTGCGAGCCGCAAGGGTACCAACCTTGACCTGAGCCGTATCCTCCACGCCTTCGAACCCGGCAGGCGTTCGCTGGGCAGTATCATGATCGCGACTAACATGGATGACCCGGTATACAGCGGGATTGAAGACGAGGTCGCGCATATTCACGGACAGGAAGCCCGGATCATCCACCTCACGCGCGGGCGCATCAAGGGTGTCAACACGGCAGGCGAGTGCGAGCTGGCCATCCTGACCGGTATGGCAACGTTCAACGGGCTTGACGAATGCGCCCTGCATGCCGCGCTGATCCTGGGGCGCACGTTCCCGGACTACCCGTATGTGTTCAGCAGGAACGGCACGGCCAACTGGCCGGGCGGCATGCCGATCATGCCTGTGATGCGCAACCTTTTCGCGCTCCGGGCCCTGGATGAGATATACCAGGCGCTGTACCGGGTCTGTATACGCAAAGACAGGCCGGCCAAGGCAATCATCGCCGTCCCTGGTCCCGAGTGGCTGGCAACGCTGTGGCGAACCGTCATGCCGCGTTTCAAAATCGGATGTGCCTACCGTGATAAAACGTTGCCCGCCAATGAACCCGCCGTGGAGTACGTGGTTGAGGATCCCGTAACCGGCAAACTGGTGACACAGAGTACCAGACACATATTCGAGCAGGACGCCCTGATCACGGGGCTCGCGATACTGAACCTGCCGGCGGGGACCACGATAACCAAAAGCCAGGTCGCCGTGGAACTCGGCTACCAGGGCAAGCGGGCCTGGGAGAAGAACAAGCCGCGCATCATGCATCTGATTGGCCACGCCTTTGACGAGGACAACGCCAGAACTCTAAAACGCCGGGATGACACGGATCCCTACAGTCGGTAGCGGGTAGACGGGGAGCTATCGGCAATCGGCGGCCAGGCCCACTATTCGGGGTCGTAGTTGTGCAGTGCTCCCGCTCGCGGAACGGTACGATCTACGATCATCATCCGGCAGTTAACCCCAGGTTCCCCCCCCCTGCCCCACCTGCTGGCTGCTCGTTTCCGGCCCTTTGGGCCACCGAACAGGCGGCAGGATCCCACGGGCACGCCGGTGCCACAGCGCCAGCAAGGCGTACTTGTCAACCAGCACTGTTCGTTACGCCACCCATGCGGTCCCCCTCTCCGCGGAGCACTCCGTCCAGCGCACAGCTTGGATAATGTCCGCAGGGTCCTTCACCTTCACGCTTCAGCATTTTTCCGCATTTTTTCGAGAGTTAGTATTGACATGGCTATACATATAAATTATAAATACACCATTCGAAATACGGTATCCGAATCACGATATACGCGGTCTCACACCTGTGTAAACTATTGGCGAAAGGGATACCGATGATAAACGAACATTTGACGAATAGCCTCCAAGTAATTCCAGTGGAGTTGGTGGAACACCTCCCTGATGAGGTCCTGTTGGTACTGGCTACTGACTCCACGCTTGACCTGCGTCCCCGCCTGTACGTGCACGATAGCCAACTCAATCCGCATGCCTATGTGATTCGGTATCGTTGCCGCATTAACGATGTCGTGAGCTGGCGGTCTTGCTATTTGGGCGCACTGTCTAACGAGGAGGTTAGAGTCCTGCAAACAATCTTCATTTCAATTCGAGACAATGAAGCACGTGCCATGAGAAATCGCCCATTGTCTCACTACGAAAAAGTCATTAATTCCGCAATCAGTAATATGAAATGGAAGCTGGATGTTATGCGGATGAGGGCGGAAAGTCTCGGCTACCGAATGCACGGCACTCGAATCCGCCGGTCGGGGGCTCGTGGCATCCCCATCGCGAAGCAAGCTCTTTCGCAAGCAACGCAAACCAAGCCAGATATCAGCATGATCGATGATTTCAATTATAGTTATTCTGACTTGTGCATTGCCTTATCGCAATTGGGTTTAGCCGCACAGAAAATGTTGTATGCTCTCGCCGTCCACTCAACCCGCCGCGCAACTGACGCGCCACCCCACTCGAGGATTGTGCGCTACGAGGGTACACTTGAGAAAGTGCTGCGGTACGCAAGCATGCTCCGAGTGGGAGTAAACCGCATACAGAATGACATTAATGCTCACGGAGTAGCGATCGAGGAATGAAGGCAAAAAAACATATCATTAGCGTCCTGACCCCCGATGACGACCCTGTCGGCTACGCCCTCGATTGGCGATACAGAACAGCAGAACAATGGATCGACAACTCTACGAATGGGTTGCCCGCCAACGAGGTCGTCAAAGGCTGGGTTAAATTCCTTCGCTGTTCAGAGCGCCTTCCCCCACAAGAGCTAAAACGCTTAACGCGGGTACGGGGCTGGAACCAGAGCACCATGGGGGGTCTGCTGAAATCACTCCTGCTGACCAACGCCAGCTACGAGACAATAGCGGAGCGACTCGGTGTGGAGCCTGGGGACGTCCAGCTTTTTGAGGCTAGCTTCTTCAACGTCCGGCTTGAATCCGGGGAATTGCGGCCTTCGCTGATCCTCAACGCGCGACTGCATGCCGACAACCCCGAGAGCTCTGCGGCGATACGCGCGGCACTACAGGCAGGTGACGCCGGGGTGTGCGCGTTTTACGGCATCGCCGGTAGCAGCGGTACCCACGATGTCATGAAGTCGATCCAAAGCATCGCCGGACAGCAGCTAATGCGCCGGCTCGTCAATAATCAAGTTGACACGAAAGATCTTGTCCGGATCCATCAGATTGGTGCCATGCGACAAGAACTGGTCGGCGAGAGCGAGGAGCTGCAAGGCCTCCAAGCCTTCGCAGATTTTGTGCTGAAGGCGACAATGCCTAAGCTCATGCCACCAAGCACCCCCGCGGGAAGCCTGGAGAAGATGAAGGCCGACAGCGACAGAATGCGAAAATCCCAGGCTAATATAGCGGCATTCGGTGACAAGGAATCGCCCAAGTCGCCAAAAGGCAAAACCCGTGCTGCACCATTTGATGAGCGTCGGCAAACTGAGCAATTCAAGCGCGACATGCAGGACATGATGATTCGCGGCGCGGATGGCAATCCGGTACCAGCCCTCGCCGCCGTCTAATGGTGTGCAAGAGGTTAATTCCGGCCCCTTATGGGTTATAACATAATGTAGAAAACGGTTCCCTGTCGGTCATCATAGACCGAACCGTTTTCTACCCTCGGTAGCGACACTCACGTCCCCCGCCCCGGTCCCCAACCCATAACCCTGGAGGTCCCATGTCCCGAATCAACCTACCCCTGCTTGCCGCTATCGCCATGCTGCTGTCCGCCGGCTGTAGCCAGGAGAGCAGAGACGCCACGGCGTACCGCCGTCAAGCGGAGCAACTTACCCATCAGAACCGCCGCCTGCAACAAGACGTCAGCGGCGCCAGCTCCCTGTTGGCCATCTCGAACGTCGCTGTCGTCATCGTTGCAGGCGGGCTTGCCGTCTGCATTTGGCACTTGATGCGAAGCCGGGGGTCCCGGTGAGCCGCCGCTACCGCGAACGGCCGCGTAGCCGTGGCGCCGGGTTGCTATCCATCGCAGGCTGTGTTATCGGCTTCCTCGCCGGGCACGTCCTGGGCGCGCGCCTATCGCGCGGCCTGCTGCAGACCGCTATTGAATCATCCACCGCCGCCGCGCTCTCAGCCTCGGCTGGCAACACCGTCACCGCGCTGGCTATTCAAGCGGGTACCGCAATCCTCTGTGCCGTCGCAATCCCCAGCGTCATCGTAATCGCGCTGCTACATAACGAGAGGAGAACCCAAGAATATGATCATACTATCGAACAACTCCACCCGCCGCCGGAGCCTGCTGATGGCTGGGGCCGGGACGGCCGCCGGTGCCATATTGACGGCGGTCGGCATACCGGTCCTGCTGACACTCAGCGTTTCAATTTTTGCCACAGCGTACGCACGAGGCTGGAGACTGGCGATCCGCCGGAACCCCGGCTAAAGCGCACCAACCGAACATGAAGCACCAAGAAACCACACACCAAATAACAAGGAGAAACATGCAAGCAACACTACCGAAACGCGAACTCCGCGACGCCCTCACCGGCCTGAGCAAAGTCATCAACAACCGCACCAGCCTCCCAATCCTGCACGGCGTACGGATCAGCGCCAGTCCGAGTGGCCAAATCAGGGCCGAAGCGACTGACCTCGACAGTACGGCGACGTTCACATTCAATAGCGCCACAGCCGAAGGCGCCGGCGCATTCATTGTGGATATCGACCTGCTGAAGCCGTTTGCCCAAGGCAATGGCCCAGGCACGCTGACGTTCGACTGCGCTGACGATACCCGGCAGGTCAACGTCACGACCTTCGTCGGCGGTCAGGCGCTGCGCCGCACGCTGGCTGCCTTCGATCCGGAGGACTGGCCGGAACTGCGCCCAGTCGATATGAAGACATCACCTGTGACGGGCTTCATGGACGCATACCGCAAGTTGGTTCCGTTCGCCTCGGTGGACGAAACTCGCTATGTCCTGAACTCCGTCCACCTCGACGTCTCGGAAAAGCAGGCTGACGGTTCGGTGATGGTCGCTACCGACGGCAGACGCCTGGCGTGCCGAAATCACATGACCCTGCCACTTGACGAAAGCTGCGTGCTGCGAACCTCGAAGTTCCTGGCATGGCCTCGCCTCCCCGCAGACGCGGAGATCGGCCTGGCCAAGAACAAAGCCGGCGCAACTATCGGCGTCAAGGCCGGTCCCTGGCAGTTCACGACACGCGCAATCGACGGCATGTACCCGAACTGGCGACAAGTTGTTCCCGCCTACACGGACACGGAGAACCACGTCACGTTGAGCGACAGCGATTGTGACCTGCTGCTCAAGGCGCTTCCGACGCTGCCTGGCGACAGCAGTGTGACGCTGGTCGGCCGTGACGGGCATTTCGCGGTCTGGGCACGCGGCGTCGAGGACAAGTCATGGACCGTGCTTCAGATTCCGGGAGCCACATACGAGGGATCGTCCGTCGCCTTCACAACGGTTGACCGGAACTTCCTCAAGCAGGCTCTGGAGTCAGGCATGATGCGCGACATCCGGTTCCGCGACGAGCTCAGCCCGATCCTGTCGCAGGACGGCAATGGCGGAACGCATATTTTGATGCCGCTAAGCGGGTGCAATGCGCCGGAGGCGATCGCCGAGGAAGTGGCGAAACGTCGGCAGCAAGCAGCCAACGTGGAAGTGGCCGATGAGACAGCCGTGGCTGAGGTAGCCAGCAATCCTGTAGACGTAACGGAGCCTGCCACACCGGCGACAGCCGTAGACGATGAACAAATCAAGGGTGAGCCCGAAGGCGAACCTGCAAACGAGAAGAAACACAAGAAAGGGAAAGTGACCATGAGCGAACACGATCAGAAACCCGCAACACAGACCGACAGCAAACCCGCCATCGAGCGGGCGCTGGAGGCGTTCGAGCTGGCCAAGACGGCCGTGCGCGACGCGAACGCGCTGCTGGTAACGCTGGCCGCCGAGCTGCGCAATGTGTTGCGTGACCAGAAGAACCAGGCAGCCGACCTGGACAAGGCGCGGTCCACGTTGACGAAGTTGCAGGCGATGAGTCTGTAGCAGGGCAAGCGATAAGTGACATGAGCCACTACTGGGACTCCGTGTTCCGGTAGTGGCTTTGTTGTTTCGAGGAGAGCATAACGAAAGGAAGAAGAGATGATGGGACTTTACGAAGTTTTGCTGGGCGTCGACCGGGCAGCGCGTGACTCCGGCCGGAGAATGACGATGACGGTTTGCGAGAAGGATCCGTTATCGGCAGCCATTACGGCAGAAGCGGTTGCCGACGGCGAATTGGACACACCGCTCGAGTACAGCCACGCGATGAACGTCGAGTGCCTGCGCCAGCCCGACGTTGCCGCGACACGACCGTCGCGCATGCGTATGGTGGCGTAGCCACACATAGAAGAAAGGAGGTAAACCGTGCTCAAGGCATGTGTTTCATACTCGAAGAAAGTGCCTGTTGACGGCCAGGACTACAGTTCGCAGGGCTACTCCTTGACGCTCGAAACCGAGATCCCGGAGAGCGATCCGGGAGCGATTCAAGCGCGGCTGCATTCCACGTTCGACCTGGTCAAGTCCACTGTCGAACAGGAATTGGCCAACGGCAATGGACGGCAGGCTGATGCACCGGTTCCGCAGCAACCACAACCGACCGTGGTCAAAGGCAAAGCGCCTGCAGCAGACCGAGCGAGCAACAAGCAAATCAAGTTCCTGACTGACCTGTGGACTCAGGGCGGCGGAACGGTTGCCGACCTGAATGCTCGGATCCGGAGTCAGTTCCAGCTTGGTGGGCTCTACGAGCTCAGCCGTAAACAGGCCAGTTCGCTGCTGGACGAGCTGCAGGGAGAGTTCCGCAAAGCCGCGTAACAGCAAGGCTGACGGCGAGGGTCCGACCCCCTCCCGCAGCCGAACGGAGATTACAATGACAAATTCCATCAAGCGCGGTGACCACGTGCGTATCAAACCGGAGTGGCAGGACCACGGTGACGACGAATTGACGTGGATCGCCCTTGAGGACGAAGACGGCGGCAGAGTGCGTATAGCACCGGTGATGCCTGACATGAACTACCCACCCAACCACGTCGTCACGACCGCCATGATCGAACGGGCGGACTAAAATATCCCCTGCAAACCTGTTCCCATGCAACCCTCAACCAAAAGGCCCTACGATGTTAACACTGTCAGAAATGCGATCAGAACTCGGCCGATATTGGTCGCAAAGCCGTATAGGCCAGTTCCAGATGTGCTCGCTCAAATACGCGTTCAGCTACGTCTACAAGCTCAAACCCGAGTTCACGCCAGCGGCCCTGTCATTCGGCTCGGCCGTGCACCGTACGCTTGAGGCCATGGCGCATGCCCGCAAGGACGACGTACCCATGTCGCTTGATGACAGCCGGGCGCTATTTGCCGAGGTCTGGCAGCGACAGATACAGGAGGACAATAACATCCGCTACCCGGAAGACGAGAGCGCCGAGACGCTGCAGGATACCGGACTTGGGATCATAACCATATTTCACACCAATACGGATCCCGAGGAAGAAGTCGTGGCGATCAGCCAGGCGCTGGCGGTACCAGTGATTACATCGGACGGGCGCGTGCTTGACGATCCGCTTATTTGCGAGCTGGACCTGGTGGTACGCGAGCGTGAAGGCGCACTTGTGATCGTGGACTGGAAGACGGCGGCAAAGCGGTGGAGCAAGGACAAGGCCGATGGCGAGATCCAGCCAACGGCCTTCTGCTATGCGTACTACCAGCAGTACGGCGTGATCCCCAGGTTCCGGTACGATATCGCCGTCAAGACCAAGACCCCGGCCTTCCAGCAGGAGCATACAACCCGCAGCGAGGAAGACTTTTTCCGCCTCGGCTGGCTGGTCGAATCCGTCGATAAGGCCGTTAAAGCCGAAGCATTCGTGCCGCAACCGGGATTCATGTGCTCAAGCTGCCAGTATCAGAGAGCCTGCAGAGCTGCGCATCAACATCAACAGCAAGTGCTACAGATAGCCGCATAACATTTCCCGGAACTTCCGACAAATTCCCATAACTTCACAACGCGGCAATGCCGTACTAGCCAACAAGGAGAACAATGAGCGTATCACAGAAAATGGCCCAACTCGTGGAACAGATCAGTAAGCACCTCGAAGACAACGACAGCTGTCACCTCTCGACATGCGACTGCGCTTACTACGGATGGGACGCCGAAAAGCACCACGCCATGCACGCGCTCGCCCGCCACGGCGTACCCGGCAAGCAGTGGCGGATCCAGCACGCGGTGAAGTTCGAGGTCACGGATTGGACAATCATTGACGATGGGAAGTTGGCTGAAGCTTTAGCAGCTATTCAGTAATGATCATCAACGAGGAAAGCTTGCACAGACTTCCAGATAACTTCCAACAACTACAAACGCGGCCATCCCGCAATAAGCGAAAGGACACTATGACCAAAAACGACATCATCAGCCTGGCCTTCAGCGGCTACCCGAGCGGAGCCGATACCGCTGGCGACGCGCTCGCGTTGTTCATCGACCGTGAGCTCTCGGACACGTACGAGCCGAACCGCCCAGAAGCGATTCAACTCTCGATCGCAGCACATGCGCTGCAGCGCGGTATCGAGGATCTTCAGGCGGCGCTTTTGCCGATCTGCAAGCGGCTATCGGCCAGGACTGCCATGAGGCTGGCAGCATGATCACGCTGACCGAGTTCAGCCGAGAGACGTACGGTCACGACGTCCGTTCGATCAACAAGCACGCCGAGCGATGTTACCGGGACGCCAACGGGCAGTTCTATGTCCTGTCCCGGACGCTCGACGGCATACCGCCCTTCTTCGAGTCGTATGGGCCGTTCAAGGGCCGTTCAAGGAAGACCACCAAGGACTGCTGCCGCGGCTCAGGGTGGAGGGCGCCGTGTACTGGGGCGATGGCTGGGGCTGGCGGCAGGCCGAGAAGGCATTCTGCCGGGAACTAGGCGCCATCATCACACCACGCAAAATAACACAATCAACATAATGAGGAATCTCACATGAATAATGATAATCAACTCTTGGACGTACTGACCCGCGAAGGTGTTTTGCTGAACGTGTCGGTTCGCTACTGGCGGGCGCACAAGAAACTGCAGGCGGCAGATCTTGGACTCGACCCCGACGATGTCACCGACCGGCTGATCTCGCTGGGTCACAAGAAGCTCGTCCCCAAGGACGCGCTGGCAAGCTTTGCCCTGATCGAGTCGCGGGCACATTCGCTGGTCGATGCGAACACGTTCCCGTTCATGGGCGGTATCGGGCATTTCCTGCCTAACGCCAAACTGGAGGAAGTGAACCGGAAGCTCGAGTCACTGCGGAACGAGTTCGATAGTGCGCAGTTCAGCTTCCTGCGCAATTATGCCGACCTGCGCGGCGACGCCGCTCGGGAATGGTGGCAAGCAGCCGCCAAACTGGTACGCGATCCGGACCGGCTGGTGGCGACGATCGAGGATAGCTTTCCGCGTCCCGAGGAAATGGGCCGGTTTTTCTCGTTCGCGACGCACTTGTTCCAGCTCAGCGTACCCGAGGGAATCCCGCAGATGGACCTGATCACAGCAGGCGACCAGCAGGCCGTGATTGACGCGCGT
>JFJP01012259.1_pt1 | contig 14809 bp, 15 predicted proteins | sample 431651 | NCBI WGS metagenome assembly JFJP01 (sample SAMN02602958, study PRJNA72255) | Microbial mat metagenome, whole genome shotgun sequencing project. | biome: fresh water; feature: sink hole; material: water; isolation source: purple microbial (photo- and chemosynthetic) mats found in...
GCAGGAAAGCACCCAACTCGTGCGCCGACTTTTTCAATATGCCTTCGATGAGTATGAGCAGATTATCCATATTGACCTGCACACCGGCTACGGCCCGCGCTACCAGATGAGTATCGTCAACTCGACACGGGAACCAGTTTCGGGATCGGAATTGGCGCGACGGTTTAACTATCCCCTGATCATGGCGGCAACCCCGTCCGACTTCTACACCGTCACGGGCGACATCACCGAATATTTTTACCAACTGCACGATGAAAAATATCCGTTGAAAAAAATATTTGCCACTTGTTTTGAGTTCGGCACATTTGGAGACTCGCTCCCGTCGCAAATTCGCAGTATGCGCGCCACCATTTTGGAAAACCGCCTCTATCAGTATGGCGCAAAATCAGAGGCTCTGCGAAACGCCGTGAGAAAAGAGTACGAAGAACTGTTTTATCCCGTCGAAACCAAATGGCGTGAGAAAGCCATGTCAGATTGCAGGCAGGCATTTGAAGGAATTTTCGTTGACCAGGAAGTTTTATAATAAACCTCTTACATAAGTAAAGCCTTGCAAACCACAAAGTCACCAAGATTTTTTCCTTTGAGTCTTCGAGACTTTGTGCCTTTGTGGTCAAAAATGAGCGCCCCCCTATTACCAAAGAGACGCAAAAACTCCCCCGTAATGGGGGAGTTTTTTTACCGTCAAGTGGATGGATTATTTTTCAAAGATACGCACATCGGGGAAATAAATGGTCGGAAAGGAGAAATTCATTTGGGCAAACTTCCAGTCATTTGATTCACGCACAACGACGGCGGTGAAGCGCAATGCCCAGACAAATTTCTCACCACGGCGCAGTTCGTAAACCGTATTTGTGCCGCCACGCAGGATGTTGTGTAGTTTTTGTTCGGCGCTGATGCCCGGCTTATCAATAAGTGACTTGACGAAGTTCAAATACGATTCGTAATTTTCCTCTCCAATGATTTGAGTAACGGTGGCAGAGGCGGCAATCCAGCCCGCATCTCCAAGCGTATGGATGGACGCAGAAGCCAGATCGAGACACAGGTCGCCCCACGCTTCCCAATCACCTTGCACCAATTCACGTGCGGATTCTCGGCTCATATACCATTCGTCCGCGTCGGGTTTGACGCCATTCGTACCGATTACCTCGACATCTGAATTAAATAATTCCATGAAGGCGTCGAGTTGGGTTAGATCACGGCAGGTATAACCATTCTGAAAAATTTGCAACAGATTGTGAATTTCTTGAATTGCGGTCATTCGGATTTGATCCTTTTTATGAATTGTTTTTCTTGCGCCATTTTTTTGGATCGATCTTTGACGCCCAACCATTTTCCTCCAGAGTATCATTCTGGCAAGTTATAATATTGGCATGGATATATCCCCTTTGCCGCCAAATAAATTTTCCACGGCTTCCGCTGGCTTGGTCTTTGACCGACAATACACACAAGGTTTACAACAAGCGTTCAGCCGCATCACCAATGAGTTAAGTAACGCCATCAAAGCTTCGGGAAGTTATATTTATACGGTTGGCGAAGATCAGATTTTTACGCCTCTGGTAGCGGGGGGACCAATTACCGAAGCCGAACATGCTTTGTTTCTATCGAAACCCATCTACCCTGAAACCGATGTACTGGCATACCGCATCACAGCACGCCCAGATACCTTGTTTTCCAATCAAGTGCAGACCGATCAGCGCATGACGCCCTCAATTTTAACTGAATTAATGGCCTCTGCGGCCATAGCGGTTCCTGTTCTCAGCGAGCAGGAATTGATCGGCTTATTGTTAATTGTCCGGCATGGTGATGAAGTCAACGACTTTACTTCCGATGAAATCCGCCTGGCTGAATGGTTTGCCACCGCCATCGCCCTGGCTTTGGAAAACGGGCGTCTCTATCATAAGGCGCAAAAGCGCCTTTCTGAAAGCAAGGCGCTACATCAGGTGACGCTTGCCATTCTCCAAAAACTCGAGTTGGATGAAATGCTTCAAATTGTTTGTGATGAAGCCCAGCGGATGACCTATTCTTCCGGAAGCGCCATTTCACTTTTCGAAAGCGAAGACTGGCTGCGGGTAATGTATTGCGCGGGCGAAACCACTGAAAAGCAGGGACGTGTCGCAGTCAGCCATTCAAATTTGGGGCTGGCAATCCACCGAACAGAGCCATTAATTATCAACAATTTACTTCAGGGGAATGATCCAAGCCGAAGCGCGCCGATATCCATGCTCGCGCTTCCATTAAGGGTGCAGGGCACGATCATTGGAGTTCTTGCTGTATTTAAAGCAAAGGGATTTGAGCAGGAAGATGTCCGCTTGATGCGCGTGTTTGCCGGACAGGCGGCCGTGGCAATTGACCATGCACAATTAACGCGCCAGGTGCATGAGATGGCCATCATGGAGGAGCGTCACCGCCTGTCGCGCGAACTACACGACTCGGTCAATCAATTGCTGTACGGCATATCGCTATATACCGAAGCCGCACAGCGAAAATTGGAGCAAGGCGACACCGTTTCCGCACAGCATCACCTAACAAACGTTGGTGTGTCAGCACAGGAAGCGCTCAAAGAAATGCGCATGTTGATTTTCGAATTGCGCCCATCAGCCCTGGCGCAAATGGGGTTGCAAGCCTCGCTAAGTCAGCGCCTGAAAGCCGTGGAAGAGCAGTTGGGGTTACGCCCATCGTTTAAGTGGCGCGTGAACGTCCCTCTCGACAACCATGTCGAAGAAGCCTTGTACGGCATCACCCAAGAGGCTCTTAACAATGTCATCCGTCATGCCAAAGCCCATTCTATTACTGTACATCTGGTACAAAGCGGACAGTCTCTTATTCTGAAAATTGAAGACGACGGCATTGGGTTTTCGCCCCAGCAGGTTTCAGACGGGGGTATGGGGTTAAAAACCATGCGGGAGCGTGCCGAAAGTTTGAACGCGCAATTAAGCATTGACAGCGCATTGGAACATGGAACCCGCATCACTGTAGAGGTAAAGTTATGAGTAAAACGATTCGAATATTAGTAGTGGACGACCATACGGTTGTTAGACGCGGACTGATCGCCATGCTGGAAACCGAACCAGAAATGCAAATTGTCGGCGAAGCGGCGAATGGCGCCGAGGCAGTGGAACAAGCCCGAAAACTCATCCCGGACGTTATCCTGATGGACCTAGTGATGCCAGTCATGGATGGAATCGAAGCCACGCGACAAATAAAACAGGAAATGCCCTCCGTAAACATTTTGGTCCTAACCAGTTTTAGCACAAATGACAAAGTCATTCCTTCGCTCAATGCAGGGGCGATTGGTTATTTGCTCAAAGATTCAACACCCACAGATTTGGTGCGTGCCATTCAGCAGGTCGCACAGGGTGAAGGGGCTCTGCCCACGGCAGTTACTCGTCAAATATTGGCTCAAATACAGTCCCCGATTGCCTCGCCGGAACAACCCGCCGAAGAAGAACTGACCGAGCGCGAAACCGAAGTGCTGAAACTCATGGCACATGGCTACAGTAATGCTGAAATTGCCCGCCTGATGGTGGTCAGCAATCCCACAGTCCACACGCATGTCAGCCGAATTTTATCCAAGTTGAAGGTCTCCAGCCGCACTCAGGCCGCGCTTTACGCGCTCAAAAAAGGATTGGTCACACTGGACGAATCAACCTCGTAAAGTCCAAATTCTCTCTAATTCCGTAAAAAAGCCGCCCAGCGCGGCTTTTTTTTTCGCCAATATCATCATTTTTATTGACTCAATTGACACCTTTCTACCGATGTCTGTTTTCACCTTAAAACCTATACTCTAGCCAGTTACAAATATAGTTTTACTCTGGTTCAGGAGATGTAAACATGAAAAATGGACTGGTCAGTCACTGGATGACCTCCCCGGTTGTCGCCGTTTCACCCAAAACCTTTATTGTTGACGCCAGGCGCATTATGAATGCCGAAAAAATTCGCGCCCTGCCTGTCGTTAGCGATGAAAAAGTGGTAGGCATTGTCACCTGGCGCGGACTTTTACGCACAGACGCGTCTGTGTTTGACAGCACGGTGTTGACAAAGGAAGTTTCAATCAAAGAGAAGCGCGTTGAAGACATCATGACGGTGAATCCGATTGGAATATTTCCCCATTCGCTGATGCCCAAAGCCGCACGCATCATGCTCGAAAACAAAATCACCGCCCTGCCGGTATTCAATGATCAACGCGGCGCGCTGGGTATTCTTACTACGTCAGATTTGTTTCGTTTTATGATTGACGAACTGCCAGAGTTGAAGCGTACTCTGCATGTCAGCGATTACATGACCGATGAAGTCGTCACCATCGGACCAGAAACCAGCCTGTTGGAAGTCCAAAGGCTAATGGGGGTAAAGCGTATCCGTGTTTTACTCGTTGTAGATGAGGGAAAACTTATCGGGTTGGTGACACGCACCGATATGATGAAGGTTAATCCTTCGCGCTTTGTCCTGCCTCATAATCAGGAACAATCTCTGGCAATTATGCTTCAGTCAGTGGAAAAGGTTATGACCCAACAACTGCTGACCGTTACTCCGGAACAACCCCTTCTGAAAGCTGCCGAACTGATGCTTGAGAACAAAATTCACAGCCTGCCTGTACTTGGGGCGGAAGGTGAATTACTTGGCGTCATTACTGAAAGCGACTTATTCAGAATGGTGATTCAAAAATTCTTATAAATGAGGGAACAAAACTATGTTAATTGAAAATCGAAAAATAGCCCCTCCCGACAGCGACAAACGCTGGAAAATCGTTGATGCGACCATGCGCAAACAGGGATATTCTCCCACAGCATTGATCGAAGCCTTGCACACCGTACAGGAATCATTTGGTCATGTCAGTGGTGAAGCGTTGGAGTTTGTGTCTGAGAGTTTGAATGTGCCACCCAGCAAAGTTTACGGGGTTGCCACTTTCTACAATTTGTTCAACATGGTGCCGTTGGGCGATCACGTTTTTTCGCTCTGCACCGGAACGGCCTGTTATGTCAAAGGCTCTGGAGAAGTGCTTGAGTTCATGAAAACAGAATACGGTTTAGAACCAGGGCAGACCACCCAGGATGGTAGTTTGACTTTTATCGGCGCGCGTTGTGTCGGCGCATGTGGATTGGCTCCAGTCATGATTTTGGATGGAGAAGTGGTCGGAAAATTAACGCCTGACCAAATGAAAGAGAGAATTCGGGAGTGGATGAGCCATGACGAATGAAGAATTGCTTGAAATTATTGAGAAAGAAAATGCCGACACCGCCAAATATCGTCACCGATTAGGCGTCTGCACCGGAACCGGCTGCATGTCTTCGCGCAGTGATGCGATCTTGAAGGAACTGCAAGCCGAAGTAAAAAACCGCGGACTGGAAAACGAAGTGCAGGTCAAAAAAGTTGGATGTCTTGGCTTGTGCGCCGCTGGCCCAATTATTTCCATTCAGCCTGAAAATATTTTCTACCGTGAAATGACCCCTGAAGATGCTGTGTCTGTCATTGACAGCCTGGATAAAGAACCCCTGCGCGAAAAAATGATCGACACCAGCGAACCTTTCTTCTATCGTCAGGAAAAGAATGCGCTGAGCAATGCCGGAGTAGTTGACCCGGAACGAATTGAAGACTATATCGCCATGGGCGGCTATGCCGCGCTCATTCGCGCCATCACCGAAATGACTCCCGTTGACATAATTCAGCAAATCCTTTCAAGCGGTCTTCGTGGACGCGGCGGCGCTGGTTATCCAACCGGATTGAAGTGGAGCACTGTAGCCAAAGTCAGCAGTGACCTCAAGTATGTTGTCTGCAATGCCGATGAAGGCGACCCCGGCGCATTTATGGATCGCTCGGTGTTGGAAAGCGACCCGCATCGGGTGTTGGAAGGCATGGCTATTGCAGCGTTTGCAGTTGGAGCCAGTCAGGGCTATATCTATGTCCGCGCTGAATATCCACTGGCAATTAAACGCATGAGGGCGGCAATCAAGCAGGCTGAAAAAATTGGTCTGCTCGGTCAGGATATTTGCGGGACGCCGTTCAACTTCAAGGTTGACGTCCGCCTGGGGGCTGGAGCATTTGTCTGCGGCGAAGAAACCGCCCTGCTCAACTCCATCGAAGGCAATCGTGGAATGCCGCGCCTGCGCCCGCCCTTCCCTGCTGAATCCGGGTTATTCCAAAAGCCAACGCTGGTCAATAATGTTGAAACCTTCGCCAATGTCTCCAGCATCATCAGCGATGGCGGAAAATGGTTCGCCCGCATCGGAACAGAAAAAAGCAAAGGCACCAAGGTTTTTGCATTGACCGGCAAAATCAAAAATACCGGATTGATCGAAGTGCCGATGGGAATCACACTCCGCGAAATTGTTTACGATATCGGCGGCGGCATTCCCAATGGACGCAAATTCAAAGCCATTCAAACCGGCGGTCCTTCGGGTGGCTGTATTCCGGCTGAACATCTCGATACCCCAGTTGATTACGAATCGCTCAAAGCGCTGGGTTCCATGATGGGTTCGGGCGGCATGATCGTTATTGACGATACCTCGAACATGATCGACATGGCACGTTTCTTCATGGAATTTAGCATGGAAGAATCCTGCGGAAAATGCGCCCCGTGCCGTGTGGGCACCGTCCAGCTTTACAACCTGTTGGGAAAATTCCAACAAGGTGAAGCCACCGAAAACGATTTGTTCATACTTGAAGAATTATGTGATGTGGTGCGTAATACCAGTCTGTGCGGACTGGGGCAGGCGGCGCCCAACCCAATCGTGAGCACCCTGCGTTACTTCCGCAATGAATATTTGGAAAAAATCAAACCTTCGGCGGATCAAGCCAAGGAGAAATCGCAATGAGTCCTACCAACAGTATTAAAACTTTTACGATTGATGGAAAACCCGTCAGCGCGACGGAAAGCGAAACCATCCTGGATGTTGCCCGCCAAAACGGAGTTAATATTCCAACCTTGTGCAACATGGATGGCTTGACCTCAACCGGTCAATGTCGTTTGTGCATGGTGGAAATCGGCGGCTCGAATCGTCTGGTTCCCTCCTGTGTATCCAAGCCTGAAGAAGGCATGGAAGTTACCACCGAAAGCCCGCGCCTGCTCAAGTATCGCCAGATGATTTTGGAACTGCTCTTCTCAGAGCGGAATCACATCTGCGCTGTGTGTGTCACGAATGGCAACTGCGAACTTCAATCAATGTCACAACGTTTGGGTGTGGATCACGTTCGCTACCAGTACCTGAATCCGCAATTCAAGGTGGATGGTTCTCATCCCAAGTATGAAGTGGATCATAATCGCTGCATCCTGTGTGGACGTTGTGTGCGTGTTTGCGATGAAATCGAAGGAGCGCATACCCGTGATCTGCGCAACCGTGGCATCAACACTCTGGTCATCACAGATTTCGACGGACCCTGGGGCGAGTCGAAGAGTTGCACCAGTTGCGGAAAATGCGTCCACGTCTGCCCCACTGGAGCCTTGGCTGAAAAAGGAAAATCGGTGGCTGAAATGGCTAAACGGCGTCAATTCCTGCCCTATCTTGTGATGCGCCGCAAAGGAGCCTCAAAATGAAAAAAGAAACCAAAAAAGATAAAAAACTGCGCCTGGCAACCATCTGGCTTGACGGCTGTTCTGGATGTCACATGTCATTCCTTGACATTGACGAACGCATACTGCTTCTAGCCGAAAAAGTGGATATTGTATTCAGTCCATTGGTGGATGTTAAAGAATTTCCTGAAGACGTCGATATTACCTTGATCGAGGGCGCGCTTGGCACCGAAGAAGACCTGCACAAACTGATGAAGATTCGCCCCCGAACCAAAATTCTCGTTGCCTTCGGCGATTGTGCCATCACAGCCAACATTCCATCTATGCGCAATCCTTTTGGCACAGAAGCCACCCTTAACCACGTTTACCTTGAAATGGGCGCGGACAGACCGCAAATCCCTACTCAGGGTGTTCCACCGCTTTTGCCGCGCGCTTTGCCCCTGCATAACTATGTCAAAGTGGATGTTTTCATCCCCGGCTGCCCACCTTCTGCGGATACCATTTTCTTTGCGCTGACTGAACTCATCGAAGGACGTACCCCAGAACTGTCGCAGATGACCCGCTTTGGAGCTTAGGAGATTACCATGTCCCAAAAAATCATGATCGAACAAGTTACCCGTATTGAAGGACACGCCAAAGTCTCCATTATCCTCAATGATGACGGCGCAGTTCAAGACGCCCAAGTGCATGTCACTCAAGTACGCGGATTTGAAAAATTTGTCCAAGGCCGCCCGTTTTACGAGATGCCCTCGCTGACCGCCCGCACCTGTGGTATTTGCCCGGTTAGTCATCTGATTGCCGCTTCCAAAGCATGTGATCAAATTTTGGCAGTACGCATTCCAACCACAGCAATTGCCCTGCGCCGCACCATCAACCTTGGGCAGATCATCCAATCACATGCCCTGAACTTTTTCTATCTGTCCTCACCCGACTTGCTGCTTGGGATGGATGGCGACCCAGCCAAACGGAATATATTTGGAATGCTCGACAAGCACCCACAGATCGTCCGCGACGGAATCCGCTTGCGCCAGTTTGGTCAACAGGTGATCGAGCGTCTGGCGAACAAACGCATTCACCCATCGTGGATCGTCCCCGGCGGTGTGGCAAGTCCGCTGGACGCCACAACCCGCGAACAAATTTTGAGCGAGATTCCGGAAGTTTTGGCAATCATCACCCGCACCCTGGACTGGTATAAAAAGAGCCTCAACAATTATCAGGAATACATCCGCACTTTCGCCAATTTTCCCAGCCTGTTTATGGGGCTGGTGACAAAAGAAGGACGCCTTGAACATTATCACGGCAACCTGCGCGTCTCCACTGCCCGCGGCAGTATACTTGCCGACCAACTCGCCCCCGATGAATACGAATCATTTATTGGAGAAGCAGTTGAACCGTACACCTATCTCAAATCACCTTATTACAAACCGCTGGGCTATGATGATGGCATGTATCGTGTCGGACCATTGGCGCGCCTCAACGTGGCCAACGAATGCGGAACACCCCAGGCGGATCAGGAACTGGCCGAATTCCATTGCCTTGATAAAGGCGCGGTGCTCAGTTCCTTCCACTACCACTACGCCCGCTTGATCGAAATTTTGTACGGCATCGAACGCATTCAGCAACTGCTCAATGAGCCGGATATCCTATCCGATAATGTGCGCGCCCATGCCGAAGTGAACAACCTCGAAGGCATCGGCGTCAGCGAAGCCCCGCGCGGAACGCTCTTCCACCATTACAAAGTGAACGAAGACGGTATCATCCAATCGGCTAATCTGATCATCGCCTCGGGCAATAATAATCTCGCCATGAACAAAGGCGTCTTGCAAGCCGCCCGCTATTATGTCCGCCCAGAGAAATTGACCGAAGGGATGCTCAACCGTGTGGAAGCAGTTATCCGCGCCTTTGACCCCTGCCTCGCCTGCTCCACCCACGCCGACGGTCACATGGCGATGCAAATCGAAATGTTCGCCCCAGACGGCAAACTCCTTGACACTTTGGTACGCGATTAACCATCTCGAATAATTCATACAGCCGCCCGCGATAGTCACTATTCGGGCGGCTCACACTCTAATTGATGAAAACTCTTATTCTTGGTTATGGAAACACTCTGCGAAAAGACGATGGACTGGGCGTTTGTGCCGCATTGAATCTTGCATCATTGCCGCTTCCGATCGGCGTAGAGGTCTGCACCTATCAACAGCTTTCCCCTGAACTATCGCCGATCCTTGCGCAGATGGATCATGCCATTTTTATTGACGCGGCATTGGCATCCAGCGGAGAGAAGCCTGGCACGATAAAAATCCGTGCGCTCCACCCGCGCACCAGTCAACCTGGAAGCATCACCCACCATTTTGATCCAGAAACCCTGTTGGCTATGGCTGAGACCCTTTATGGTCATGCGCCTGAGGCAATGCTTTTTAGTATCGCCGCCGCCAGTTTTGACCTGGAAGAAGGTCTTTCGCCAGAAGTGAACGCAGCGTTGCCTATGCTTATTGATCATGTCGTGAAAAGGATATATGATCTTTACAAAGTCTATTGACATGCTCTTGATTTTATGGAACAGGATCAACGCGACATGCGCCCCATTCTCGCGCCGAATCCAGCATTGCTCGGTTTTGTATCGTACTCACACAGCAACCGCCACATTTACCTTTTCCTGACATTGTCCAACGGACTTTTTTAACTCCGCCAGAGCCACGAATAATCTTGCATGATTCTAAATACCAGACAACGAAACTTTGCAGGTTTCGTTGTCTGGTATTTTTGCCTATGCTTGATGGTAGTGACGCAAAACTTTATGACGCACTACCCCGCGTTTTATTTTCACATAACAGGATGTTGCTACGCCCACATCCTGTATAAAGTTACCTACCCTTTTAACAACACGCTATGCTCATTATCTGGTTCTGCTGGCGCGGCAAGCGGCGGAAGTTCGGTGATCGAACCCAAACCAAAATGCTGTAAAAATTCCGGCGTAGTGGAATATAAAATCGGGCGTCCGGGACCATCGGTGCGGCCTGATTCCTGAACAAGCCCTTTACTCAGCAAACTCTTCATCATGCCGTCACTGTTTACGCCGCGGATCGAATCCACTTGCGGACGGGTACAGGGTTGTTGGTACGCAATAATCGCCAACGTCTCCAGTGCGGCGCGGCTGAGATGGGTGGTGGCTTCAAGTCCCAGAAAAAGCTCAACGAGTGGAGCCAGTTCGGGTGCAGTGGTCAACTGCACGCGGCCAGCGTTGCGTTGCAGGCGCAAACCGCGGGTGGAAAGGATTTCATCCAATTCTTTAAGTCCGCGTTCCACCACCGAAGCAGTCACATCCAAAGCCTGTGATAGTTGTCCCACAGGCACAGACTCGGCAGAAACGAACAACATCGCTTCGATTTTTGCCGCAAGTGACAATTCAGGGTTGGTAACAGCTGTTGAAGTAGATTGAGAGTCGCTCATGCTATAATTGCTCCGCTTAATAAATTTACTTACACAAAACCAAACTCATGAAAACAAAAACAAATCCGCTTACCTTTTTCTTTATCATACTAATCTCAACATCCCTGGCATGTACAATTTTTGTCGGCGGGCCAGAGTACCCAACTCAAGCCATTCCAGTCTCGATAGATGAAGTGCAAACCATGCAGGCACAGATTGAACAAGCCCTAATTGCGGGCGCAGAAACCGGCATTGTTACAGTTCAAATCACAGAAAGTCAGCTCACGTCTTACGTGGCGCTCAAAATGCAGGAGCAAACCAGCCCGCCATTCACCGAACCACAGGTTTTACTCCGCAACGGTCAAATGCAAATCGTTGGAAAAATTGACCGAGGCATTTTCGCCGCAAATATGCTCATCACAATGAATGTCAGTGTTGACCAGACCACCAGCCAGCCAAAAATCGAAATTGCATCGGCAGACTTTGGTCCATTTCCCGCACCCGAGGGATTGAATACCGCCATCAGCGCAATCATTGCCGAAGCCCTTACCGGCTCACTCGGTCCCGTTGCAATTGGCTTTCGCCTCGAATCAATTACCATTGCAGATGGCATTATGACAATGACCGGTCGGATCAAATAGCGGCTGGATTATACCCGACATGTCCCGCTTCCCGCTTCGCGCCCACCTCAGATTGATTCTGTTAATCCTGGCATTTGTTTCGCTGACGGCTTCCTGCCGTTCGCCCCAAGTTGGCGAGGAAATCACAGTCACCATCTCAACAGACGGAAAAAACCGCGAAATAAAGATCACCGCAGGCAGCACAGTGACACAGGCTCTTCAAACTGCCGGCGTTGCTTTGGGTAATTTGGACCGCGCTGAACCCCCGCTTTACACAGTTCTCAACAATGGCGACGTCATCAAACTGACACGAGTTCAGGAGGTATTTGAAACCGAGCAAAGTGTCATCGCGTTTGAACGGCAGATCGTTCGCAACGAAACACTGCCCGAAGGCGAAACAAGACTGGTGCAAGCTGGCTCAAATGGATTAAAAGAAGTAACCTACCGCAGAATACTCGAAGACAATGTTGAAATCAGCAAATCTTCGGTCAAGACCGTTATCTTAAACGAAGCCCTGCCAGAGATCGTGATGGTCGGCGCGCAATCTTCATTCACGCCATTGAACGTCCCAGGCACCATTGCGTACCTGGCGGGCGGCAACGCATGGATCATGGAAGGCTCCACAGCCAACCGCCGCGTGGTCGTCAGCACCGGCGATCTTGATGGGCGCATCTTCAAACTCTCACCCAATGGCGAATATTTGATCTTTACCAGAAAATCGAAAAAACCTGCCACCGAAGAGATCAATACTCTATGGGCGGCGCGCGTAAAAAACCTGGAACCGAAACCCGTCTGGCTGCAAGCCTACAATGTAATCCATTTTGCCGAATGGATACCCGGCACAAACTCGGTGGCATATTCCACTGTAGAACCGCGCAGTACAGCGCCGGGCTGGCAGGCGAACAACGATCTGTATCGTGTCAGCCTCACGGGCGGCAGTCCGCGAAAACTGCTGGAAGCAAACAGCGGAGGTGTGTACGGCTGGTGGGGAATGTCATTCTCGTATTCAGCAGACGGCAGGCTGGCTTATTCGCGTCCCGATGGAATTGGGCTGGTGGATCAAGACGGCGGTTATCTCAAGCCACTGCTGAAGATCACCCCATTCAACACTCACAGCGATTGGGCATGGATTCCCCCAATCACCTGGGGCGCAGATGGAAAGACCTTGTATTATGTGACCCATGCGCCCGCGCCAGCCCCCATCTCCAGCGAGGAATCTCCCCTTTTCGACATATCAGCCACCTCGTTCAACAATGAAGCGTCGGTATCCATGACCAATTCAACGGGTATGTTCTCCTATCCAACGGCATCGCCTGAGAGAGGGGATGGCAGGGAGAAAATCTATCAGATTGCCTATTTACAATCCATATTCATTGAGCAGAGTGAAACAAGCCGCTATCGTTTAATGGTCATGGATCGTGACGGTTCAAATGGCAGGGCGCTTTTTCCGCCCACCGACACAAACGGCATTGAACCTCAGACTCCCGTTTGGTCGCCTGAACCACTCGAAGGACAAGCTGGCGATTTTATTGCCATCATCCATCAAAAAAATCTCTGGCTGGTAGATAGCGGAAGCAGCGCCGCCTACCAAGTCACTGGCGATGGGTTGATTAGCGCAATTGATTGGAAATAAATTTAAGCAAGTCAGGTTTACGCCTGATATTTCTCGAAAACACAGATTACGGCGGGGCGCAAACCCGCCCTACAAAATAAACAAAAGGAAAAACATAATGAGAATATTAATCACAGGCGCGGCCGGATTCCTCGGATCACATCTTAGCGACCACCTACTGGCAGATGGTCACGAAGTCATTGGCATGGATAATTTTGTCACAGGCAGTCCCGACAACATCGCACACCTTGCAATTAATGAAAATTTTTCTTTCTACAAACGCGATGTGTCAAATTATATTTTTGTACCCGGCAAGGTAGATGCAATTTTACATTTCGCTTCACCTGCCAGCCCCAACCCACAATCCAAGTCTGGTTACTTTAATCTGCCAATTCAAACCATGAAAGCCGGAGCGCTAGGAACGCACAACTGCCTTGGATTGGCGCGCGTACAGAACGCGAGATTTTTGCTCGCATCTACCAGTGAAATTTATGGCGATCCAGAAGTTCACCCACAGCCTGAAACCTACGCCGGAAACGTAGACCCCGTTGGCACACGCGCAGTTTACGATGAAGCCAAACGCTTTGCCGAATCGTTGACCATGGCGTATCACCGCTTTCATAATGTAAACACCAGCATCGTGCGCATCTTCAACACCTATGGACCGCGCATGGATCTGGATGATGGACGCGCCCTGCCCAATTTATTAAAACAAGCCCTGCTCGGACAGCCGCTGACCGTGTACGGAGACGGAGCGCAAACCCGCTCATTTTGTTTTGTAGACGATCTCGTAAATGGCATTGTAAAATTACTTTATTCCAAAGAACATTTCCCCGTCAACATTGGCAACCCCGTGGAAATGAGCATGTTGCAATTTGCAGAAACGATCAACAAGGTTACAGGCAACACGGCAGGCATCATCTTTGAAGACGCGCGCAGCGCCCGCGACCCGCAACGCCGCCAGCCCGATATTACCCGCGCCCACGACATCTTAAAATGGGAACCAAGCATAGACCTTGAAGAAGGTGTTCGCCGCACTGTTCCTTTCTTCAAACGGAAACTGGGGCTTGCATGATCCTGACCGACACAAAAGAACGTAATCGTTTTCTAAAATTTGCGCTGGTGGGCACACTTGGCGCAGTTATTGATTTTGGCGTCATGAACCTGCTTTCACACTTTACAAACATGGCGTTGGTTTATGCTGGAACAATATCATTTACCTGCGCGGTAATCAGCAATTTTGTCTGGAACCGCTACTGGACTTACCCCGAATCACGCTCGCGTCCGTTGCTTAATCAACTAGGAATGTTTTTTCTCGTAAACCTGGCAGGCATTGTAATTCGCATTCCAATTCTGCATTATCTCGAACCTCCCTTACTGCGTTCTTTTGAAGGACTGCTTCATATATCCTACAACACCGCTGAATTTTATGCAAAAAACCTTACTCTCGCAGCGGCAGTTGGAATCGTGATGTTATGGAATTTTTTTGTAAACCGGTATTGGACGTATAATGATATAGATCATTCCTGACTCGAACAAGCCGAAAAAGATTTAGAGACTGTTTAATAACTTCACCACGAAGTCACCAAGACACAAAGCCACAAAGTTTTTCCCTTCGAGTCTTTGAGACTTCGTGCCTTTGTG
>JFJP01040359.1_pt1 | contig 14807 bp, 19 predicted proteins | sample 431651 | NCBI WGS metagenome assembly JFJP01 (sample SAMN02602958, study PRJNA72255) | Microbial mat metagenome, whole genome shotgun sequencing project. | biome: fresh water; feature: sink hole; material: water; isolation source: purple microbial (photo- and chemosynthetic) mats found in...
CTGCACTTCCTTCGGTCGGATTCCGGCACCCCGAGAGTACTTCCTCAGGACGGCTTCGCCTTACCTTCGGGGCGCCTTCGCCGGAATGACGGATTTGGAATACTTCAGCGTTTCCCTAGGTCAGCGACGGGCCTTTTTTCTTTCGTACGCCCGGCCATTCCTTGGCCGTAGCAAGTCAAGCCTTTATTGGCGATGAAAGACGCACAGGGGTTATCGTTGTTGCAGGCGGAGATATGACTGCCAATTGAACGTCAGTAGCAATGTCGGCCTGAAGGCCGACCTACAAGGGCTCAAGGAAAACTGTGCCGATCTGCGTAACTCGAAGGTGGGTGACGTGATCAACGAGCTGAAGAGCTACGGTGTCGAGGTATTCGTGCACGACCCGTATGCCGACCCGGAAGAAGCGATGCCCGAGTACGGCGTACGTCTCACTGCGTGGAATGACTTGCCGCGTGCCGATGCCATTGTGGCTGCGGTGTCATACAAACCGTTTATCGCGCTGCCGGTTGAGGATTTCCAGAAGAAGCTGGTCAAGGGCGGGTTTTTTATTGATGTGAAGGCGTGCTTTGATGCGGCGGCTCTGGCGGCGGTGGGGTTGAGGGTTTGGCGGTTGTAGGGGGTTGGGGTATCGCCCGGCACAGCCGGGCTCCTACAGGGAGCGGATGAAGCGATGGGGTTGTAGGAGCGCACCAGCATCAAACAAAGCGCACCTCCAGCCGCTTGCCCATGGCGGCTGCGTATTTGCGCAGCGTTGCGAGCGACGGCGAATGTTTGCCCGAAATCAGTGCGCTTTCCAGCCGAGCCACAGCCGGCGCTTTGGTGCCCATGCGCTCAGCCACATCGGCCTGCGTCATCCCTGCCTCGCGCCGTGCCTTAAGGATGGCATCGAGCATCGGCATTTCCTCGCGCTCGATGCGCTCGTACTCCGCACGAACAGCCGGGTTAGAGAGCGCAATGGCTTTCAATTCTTCATGGGTTCGCATTTTTAATCTCCTTCAAACGGGTTTTTGCAATCCGCAGCTCACGCGGCGGGGTTTTCTGCGTCTTCTTGATAAAACTGTGCAGCATCACAATCCGCCGATCCACCAGCGTGCAGTAGAAAACACGGGCGATACCCTCTGCGCTTTTCAAACGCAACTCAAGCAGACCACCGCCGAACGCCTCGGTATGCGGTTCGCCCCCGCCGTCGCCATGCGGTCGGTCAAGCTGAAGTAACGCGCCAGCAACCCCGCAGGCAGCGCAAGCACGTCATCTTCAACCGCTTCGCTATAGTAGGTAATCGTGTAATCCATGTTCAAAATAATAACATATTTGTTATCAAAAACAAGCCGATTAACAACTCGCCGTTAATAATTTAAGGGGAATCAAATGAACCGCAAAGGCATCATCCTCGCCGGAGGTTCCGGTACCCGGCTCCTATAAAAACTTCTTGGCCGCCGAGGAAGTTGCATTATGGTATCCGTAAGGATACACTGTACCCCATGAACACCTTTCACCGCTCCGTTGAATTTGACGCTTGGCTTGCGGCATTGAAGGACAAGATTGGCCGTGCTCGCATCGCTCTTCGTATCCGTTCTGCCGAGCATGGCAACTTCGGGGACTATGAACCAGTCGGCGAGGGAGTTTCTGAAATGCGCATTCATTTCGGCCCTGGCTATCGTATCTATTTCACCCGTCGTGGTGAGGTGCTCTATCTGCTTCTGTTGGGCGGCGACAAGTCCTCGCAGAAGCGCGACATAAAACGCGCCATTGAGATGGCGCGGGCTTTGGATAAGGAGTGAACCATGGCTAAATTTTCCCCGTTCGATGCGGCCGACTACCTCGACGACGAAGAAACCATCGCTGAGTACATTACTGCTGCACTGGAGGATTCCAATCCTGATGTGTTTTTAACCGCCGTGCGAGATGTGGCTCGTGCCCGTGGCATGGCACAACTCGCCAAAGATGCTGGCCTTGGGCGCGAAAGTCTCTACAAAGCGCTTACGCCCGGCGCAAAGCCTCGTTACGACACAATGCTCAAACTCCTTCATGCTCTCGGTGTGAAGCTCTCTGCTTCTCCCGTTCATTCATAAGTTGTTCAATGTGCCGGGCCTGACCTTCAAGGAAAACTGCGCCGATCTGCGTAACTCAAAGGTGGGCGACGTGATCAACGAGTTGAGGAGCTACGGTGTCGAGGTGTTCGTGCACGACCCGTATCAAGGGCATCGTTGTCGGCTTCGAGCCGTATGGCGGCTTCCTGCTGGAGGGCGACGAAATCGTGCATTTTCGCCCTTCGGGCAATGCGCCGGAGTTGCGCTGCTATGCCGAGGCGGCAACGCAGGAAAGAGCCGGGGCGTTGGTGCAGGGATGCTTGCGGCGTCTGCAAAGGGCATGTTGATTGAACCTTGCAAAGCGACGATCTCCACCGAATATAAATGGCATCAGTCAAAGCCGGTGTATCATTTTGGGTAGAGGCTTAAGGAAACGCTGAAGTATTCCAAATTCGTCATTCCGGCGAAGGCGCCCCGAAGGTAAGGCGAAGCCGTCCTGAGGAAGTACTCTCGGGGTGCCGGAATCCGACCGAAGGAAGTGCAGGGACCCTGGCCTTCGCCGGGGTGACGCCCCGAAGGCAACGGGGCCTTGGGCTCAAGTCCTCCTGGGGGACGAATAAATCAGCGTCTCCTTAACCGAAAGAAGGTATGGGAAATGAGAACTGTAGGCTGTCGTAAAGTACGTCCGGTCAGCATCACTGCTTCCGGTCTTCTTCTTGCTGAAGGGGCGCGTTTCAATGATGAAATCCATCAGCTGCCGACTGGCGAGACAAGCTTCATTCCCAAAAACGTAAAAGAACGGAAAACGGAAAAGGGGACGCTACCCTTTAAAGAACGGAAAAGGGGACGCTACCCTTAAAGGGAAAAGGGGACGCTACCCTTTAAAACGATAAATAGTAAAAGGGTAGCGTCCCCTTTTCTGTATTTCCGTTGAGCCTGATAATCACGCGCATGCGTGATTGTTTGATGCGGCTGAGCTGGCGGCGGCGGGGTTGAGGGTTTGGCGGTTGTAGGTTTTTATTTCTTATCTAAGCTAAGCGCTTCTACGGCGGCTTCGAGCGCTCTTTTCATGTTTATGTGCAAACTACCCATTTTCGGCGTCTGTCCATGCGCAGGCTTTGGACTTACAGCAAAAAATTGGTTATTCCACGGCACTTCAACCAATTGACGCAAATCGAACTTTGTGTCATACGATAACCCCGCCATTTCATAGGCCGCCTTGTTTTCGGCTTTTCGAATAACAAACTCGCCGGCGTACAGGCGATCCGTTTTCTGAGAAGTCCCGTAAGCAATCTTTACCATCACGCCATCGTCGTATTCCGAAATGGAAACAACCAGTGAGGGGCGGGGTTTTGGGCCAGGAATATCGCGCGGCTGTTGCGGAAATCGACACCAAACGATGTCACCAACATCTGGTTTTTCCCACATAGACGCTCCTTATAACAACGAGCGTGTGTTAAGTAGCTTACCCTTGGGCAGCATAGGCTGTGCGGCCTTACGGATTCTTGCAATATCTTTCGTGGTAAGGGGTCCGTCATCCTTCTCGTAGGCGGGGAGCACTTCATTTGCGAATCGGGAAACGGCAAGATGCACCACCATCGTTTCACTAACATCCATTTCTTCAGCCAAAGCCCTTAGGGTTTCTCGCGTCACGCCGTATGGCGAGTCTTTGGACTTGAATTTCAAAAGTAGATTACTCATGACACGCTCCTTGTGATATATATTTACTATATACTACTCTGTACGTGTGTTTGCAATCACAGTTTGTTCGTTGTTGCGTCGACTCATCGGATGGACTGAGCAATCCGGGCGGCGCATCAATGACGGCATGGGCAAGTTTCTGGCTGAACAGACGATCAAGGAGATGATTGCGGCTGGCAGCTATATCAAGGGTGCGCGGGTGAATGTTCTGGGCCTGACCTTTACTCAGCAGTCAGGAATTAAGACTACAAAAAATGCCCTCACACCCAAAGCACCCAAAGGGGACGCTACCCTTTAAATAAAAGGGTAGCGTCCCCTTTTAAGAAAGTCATAAGACTTGCAATAATTCGCTTATAAGCTAAAATATTGCCATGCACGAAGTTATCCACTATCTCGATGAGAACGAGAATGATCTCTATCAGGATTGGCTTGACGGCCTTCGTGATCGCATAGCGAAATCGCCGTCATCAAACGTGTCGCACGTGTTGAGGCGGGTTTATTTGGGGACCACAAGTCCTTGCGAGACGGTATCAGCGAGTTGCGAATTGATGTGGGGGCTGGGTACCGTGTCTATTACGCACAAGTTGGCAATCGGGTCATATTGCTCACCAGTGGTGGCAACAAGATTTCGCAGAGCAGAGATATTGACCGAGCAGTTGGATTTTTGAAAGACTGGGAGAAGCGAAATGGGTAAAACGCACCGGACTCACGAAGAAGCAACGGTTGAAATGTTCCGCCGCGATCCTGACCTTGCGGCCGAGTATCTGAATTCCGTACTGGTCGACGGCGACGAAACCGATTTGATGCTGGCATTGCGCAGTCTCAGCAAAGCGTTTGGCGGCGTTCAGGAGATAGCGCGTCAGGCAGAGGTGAATGCACATACGCTCTATCGCACACTGTCCGAACAGGGAAATCCTGAATTGAAAACGCTTTCTGCGATCCTCAAGGCCATGGGGATGCGATTGGCTGTACAACCGATCCATCAGGTACATGCTTAACCCACACATAACACATAAAAGGGTAGCGTCCCCTTTTAAGGAATCCATGCCCCAACCTGAAAAACAACTCTCTATCCGCGCTCTGATGGACACCTGCGGTGTGCGCTTCGGCACCAGCGGCGCACGCGGTTTGGTGGCGGATATGAGCAGCGAAGTCTGCTTTGCCTATACGGCGGCTTTTCTGCAGGCGATGTCTGCAACATCCGGGCGTGTGGCGCTGGCGATGGACTTGCGGCCGAGTAGCCCGGAAATTGCCTCGGCGTGTGCGGCAGCGATTGAACATGCCGGGCTGACTGTAGATTTTTGCGGGGCCATCCCTACGCCGGCGCTGGCTTATTACGCCCAGACGCATGGCCTGCCAGCGATCATGGTGACGGGCAGCCACATTCCTTTTGATCGCAACGGGATCAAGTTTTATAGCGCTACCGGGGAGATCACCAAAGTTGATGAGGCGACTATCACCGGCGCGGTGGTTTTGCTGCCGGCAGTGCGGCTGACGGTGGCGCTGCCGCCGGTGAATCGTGCTGCCTTCGAGCTGTATAGCGAGCGCTATCTCGACTTTTTTCCGGCCCGCTGTCTGGCCGGGACGCGGCTCGGGTTCTATGAGCATTCGAGTGTCGGGCGGGATTTGTTCACGGAGCTCCTGCTGCAGTTGGGTGCCGAAGTCGTCTCGCTGGGGCGGACGGATGACTTTGTCCCGATTGACACCGAAGCCGTGAGCGATGCCGATGTGCAGCAGGCACGGCGCTGGGCGGAGGACGTCGGGTTTGATGCGATTCTTTCAACCGATGGCGATGCGGACCGGCCGCTGCTCGGTGATGAAAACGGCCAGTGGTTCCGCGGTGATGTTAGCGGCATTCTCTGTGCGCAGTATCTTGGCGCGCAGGCGGTGGCTACGACGGTGAGTTGCAATACGGCGGTGGATTTGTGCGGGGCTTTCGCCAAGGTGGTCAGGACACGCATTGGCTCGCCTTATGTGATTGCGGGTATCGAAGAGCTGATCGGCGCCGGTGCGCAGAACGTTGTGGGCTTCGAGCCGAATGGGGGGTTTCTGGTGGGTTCGGCTATCGAGAAGGATGGCCGCGTACTGGCGCCCTTGATGACGCGGGATGCGGTGCTGCCGATGCTTTGCCTGCTGTCGATGGCCAGAGAGAGGGGGGTAAAGGTCAGTGCCCTGCTGCACAGTCTGCCGGCACAATTTACGGCGAGCGACCGGTTGCAGGATTTCCCGACCGAAAGCAGCCGGGCCTTGTTGCAGGCACTCGCCGCTTCTCACGCGGCCATCGAGGCCTTGCTTGACGGCCTGTGCGGAAAACCTGTCGGGGTCGATCAGACCGATGGGCTGCGCATTACGCTGGAGGGCAATGAAATCGTGCATTTCCGCCCTTCGGGCAATGCGCCGGAGTTGCGTTGCTATGCCGAGGCGGCGACGCAGGATAGAGCCGGGACGTTGGTGCAGGGATGCTTGCGGCGTATGATGGCACACAATGATTTGCAGGAATTCATCAGGGATCAGGATTAAGGAAGCATTGAATTATCTGTTTGGAAAGTTCGCGTTTAAGGCCGTTCGCCTTGAGTCTGACCCCAAATAGGATTTCGATTCGACGGGCTCAACCCGAGAGCATTTCTTGATAATTAAAAGTGTTATTGCATTCACGGCAAGTTTTCGGAGTATTTCTGATGCTGATTCAACCCGTTGTTCTTTCCGGTGGCTCGGGTACACGCTTGTGGCCACTCTCGCGTGAAAAGTATCCGAAACAGTTGTTGCCGCTGATTGGCGAAGATTCGCTGCTGCAGGCAACCGTGCGCCGTGTGGATGGAATCGCCGGCGCGCAACTGGCGGCGCCGATGGTGGTGTGTAACGAGGAATACCGTTTTGTGATCGCCGAGCAGCTTCGGTTGATGAGCAAGAAGGGGCCGATCGTGCTCGAGCCGGTTGGGCGGAATACCGCACCCGCTTTGACGCTGGCCGCGCTGGCGGCGATGCGTGAGGGGGCTGATCCGATCCTGCTGGTGATGCCCTCCGATCATGTGATTCTCGATACACCGGCGTTTCAGGCGGTGGTGTATCAGGGGGCGTTGCTTGCCGATGAAGGGGTAGTGGTCACTTTCGGCATTACGCCGGATTCGCCGGAAACCGGCTATGGCTATATCCAGTCGGGTGCTTCATTGGGCAAGGGCAGCGCCTGCATGATTGCGCGCTTTGTGGAGAAGCCAGATCTGGCTACGGCACAAAGTTACCTGGATGCCGGCACCTATATGTGGAACAGCGGGCTGTTCATGATGCGCGCTTCGGTGTGGCTTTCGGCGATTGGCGTGTGTCGCGCCGATATTCTTGCAGCCTGCCGCATGGCCTGGGAGAAGGGTTCGGCTGACGGCGATTTCCTGCGCGTCGATCAGGAGGCGTTCTGCCAGTGCCCCCCGGATTCGATTGACTATGCGGTGATGGAGCGCATCGCTGCATTGGATGCGGCTTTGCCGGCCGGTGTGGTCATCCCGCTTGCGGCCGGGTGGTCTGACGTGGGCGCGTGGGATGCGTTGTGGAAGGTGTTGCCCAAAGATGCCGATGGCAATGTGGCGCAGGGCGATGTGTTGCTGCATGATTGCCGGAATACTCTGGTGACATCGGCCGGCCGTCTGGTGGCCTGTATCGGGGTGGATGACCTGGTGGTCGTTGAAACACCCGATGCCATCCTCGTCTCCCACAAGGACAAGACGCAGGAGGTGAAGAAGATTGTCGACCGTCTCAAGCAGGATGGCCGCAGCGAGGGCTTGCTGCATCGCAAGGTGTTCCGCCCCTGGGGTTCGTATGACGGCGTGGATGCGGGCGAACGTTTTCTGGTCAAGCGCATCATGGTCAACCCGGGCGCCTGTCTGTCGCTGCAGATGCACCACCACCGTGCGGAACACTGGGTTGTCGTGTACGGTACGGCCAAGGTTACGCGGGAAGATACGATCTACCTGGTTTCCGAGAACGAATCGACCTTCATCCCGCTGGGCACCAAGCACCGGTTGGAAAACCCCGGCCGTGTGCCGCTCGAGATGATCGAGGTGCAGTCGGGTTCGTACTTGGGCGAGGATGATATCGTGCGCTTCGAAGACGTTTACGGGCGGTGAGGCCGCAAAGACGGTTTATCTATGCGATTCGGCATGACTACCGACTAGTCTGAACGGACTATTGCCTGTTCATCTCAGCTTGATATAATCGACCCAACGAACGCTGTTCAATGGAGGTTCCTATGTTCATATCAACACTGAAAAAGCTCACCGTCGCGGTTGCATTGATCGCTACCGTCGGTCTAGCTAATGCAGGACAAGCTCCGTATGACTTCGGCGTTCTCGACACCTCTGTTTCTGCCAGTGCCTTGAGATCGGGGATCTTTGAAGACATTTACAAATTCACCGTGGGCAGCACCATGAACAGCGTTCTGGCCGGCGTTGTCGGGATTGATATGGCTGGTGATCTCATGGCTCGGTACCGTGTTGGTATTGGGGCCGAAACCTCAACGGCATGGTGGTCGGACTGGTCTTCAGAATCATACATCCCCGTGCCCAGCGATCCTGACACGGGTGTATTTTCGTATTCAAACACCTTTAACAACCTGACCCTCGGGCAGACCTACTGGTTTGACCTCAGGGGTAGCGCGACGCAGGTCAGTTACACGCTGACGCTCGCTCCCGTCCCTGAACCCGAGTCCTACGCCCTGCTGCTGGCCGGCCTCGGATTGATGGGTACCATCGCCCGTCGCCGCAAGAACACCACTGCTGCGTAAGGAGACTGGCATGAAAAAACCCATCCGCATTTCCCTGATCGCCGCGATGCTCGCCCTTGCCAGCACGGCCCATGCCGACACTGACTTATCGTTCAACACAGTGGCAGGTATGTCCTTCACCGAATTTTTTTCGGTGACCCCGGCTGGCCCAGACCTGATGGCTCTTTCCGTATCGGGCCTGCAAGCCCAGTACAGTTCGCTCAGTTTCAAGTTTCTGGATGGCTCGCTGGTCGGCCAGACTTTCTCTGCCTCTCTGATCGGTGGAAATTGGGTCGCTGCCTTCAATGACATGCGTAACAAAACGCTGTCGCTCACTGGCAGCACTACGTACAAACTCGAAATCGACGGCGTCACCAAGCAACTGATTCCTGGTACTTTTGGCATCGTTGGCATTAATGTCGTCAATGGCACGGTGACTCCTCCGGTTCCCGAACCCGAGTCTTACGCCCTGCTGCTTGCCGGCCTTGGCCTGATGGGCACGATCGCCCGCCGTCGCAGCAAGTCGAAGGCGCTCTGATCGATTGATTGAACCGCATAAAAAAAGCTTGCTTACGAGCAAGCTTTTTTTAACCCGGAAAAGGGAAAAGGAAAAGGGGACGCTACCCTTTGCTGATTGTGAGAGTAAAAAGGTAGCGTCCCCTTTTACCGCGGGAAAGGCCTGTTTGTCCGGCAATTTGCGCCATGCCCTTCGCACGAGCGACGACGCCAAGCGCGTGCGCTATGTAGCTGGCATCGCTCGTCTCGAACGCTTCGGCCATGAATGCTGCCATTGCTTCGTCAGAAGCCAAATCTTCGGCGGGATCGTAGGTTGTCAATTTGTCAGCCATTTCATTCACTCCATTCAGTAGCCAGGCGCTTTGCCGCCTTGATGTCTTTTGCTTGCGTGCTCTTGTCGCCACCGCACAGATAAAAGGATAAAAGGGTAGCGTCCCCTTTTACTACCCTTTTACCTGGTGTTCAATGCCTGCAGCTCGGTTTTTGCCAGCTTCTCGACAAAGGCAAACGATTCCTGCGGCACCCGCGTGGCCAGTTGTTTGCGTCGATTCGTCGAGATTGCCCCGCCGTTCTGGAGGGCCGCAACGATCATCATGTGCAGATCATTGTTGCGGATATCGAACTCGGCGTTCGTGGCCTTGTATATCCGGTCGAACTGGGCCAAGTAGGCCGTTTCTTGTCGCAGGTGAACATCAAGTGATTGTTCAGCCATTCTGAAGCCGAATTCAACGCCGGGGGTTGCATCCCAATAGCGGTAGATGGAATGCTTGCCCTTGAACGCGAAATCAAACTGATTTTCGTCGATCCAGCGAACGTTCCATTGCGCTCGGGCCGGTTTGGAGAAGCTTTGCAAGGCGCTCAGATAGGCATTTTCGTTGAGCTTCATGGCCACTGAAACCGGGAGCAGCAGGCCGTGCTCCAACTGCCCGGATTGGCAGAGTGCGTGGTGGAACAGAAATCGCGACAAGCGCCCGTTACCATCCATGAAGGGGTGTAGATAAACGAGCGCAAAGGATGCGATTGAAGCGGCAACGATGGGGTCAATCTGTTTGGGGGCGGTGTTGGCCAGCCGCAGGAATTGGGGCATCAAGTCTGCCAGTAGCCCGGGCGATGGCGGCACATAGCTGACGCTGCCGGCACCGCGCAACCCACCGCTACGCAACCAGTTTTGTTCATGGCGGAACGAGGCGGCTTGATTAAACGGGTTGGCGATAGTCGCCGACTGGAGTTCCACCAGGTAGTCTTCGCTGAGCTCACGCGCTTCGTGCGCTTGCTGGAGCAGCGCTACGAAAGCATCGGCCTTGTTTTGGCTGGGCGTTTCGTGCTCGATCGCAAAGGAGTGCTCTGTTTCACTCAGATAGGCCCACGCCAGGGCGCGATCTGCAGTAACGGCGCCAATTTCGTTGAGGAAGGCTTTGGTACGGCCGAGGATGTCGCTGGCGATTCCCCGCTGGATCGAAGCGGTACGTTCGACGCTGGGGCAGTAATCAATCGAGCCGATCCCGTTAAAGTTGATGCGCCATTTGCTGTTTTTCTGTGCCGGCGCGGTGATATAGCGGTCAGGATCAAAGAGGTCACCATAGGAGCCGCCAATGGCCGGGATGTCACTCAGTTGATGGCCGGTAAATTGCTCCCAAAGGTAGCAGGCCTTGCGTACGAGCAGGCTATTCGGCGTGTTGCGCAGTCGCCCGATGAGTTGCTCCGCAGGTATGTGCGCCATCGTCTCGGCCAATACTTGCAGGTTGGTGCCTTCGTGTTTGAGCGCGAAGAGAACGTGATCCAGCGGATTGTCGGTTTTTGGGGCGACATCCTTCGGGGTCTGCAAAATGCCATCGGGCGTGGACAGTACCCGCTGGACAGGGCTGATGCGTGCCGGACAGGAAACCGGGAATGCAGAGAGGGCGAGGTGATCGCGGAGAAATGCATAACCAATCGTTTTCATAGGCCGTTCCGGGATGTAAATCTTGCAGCGAACAGGTTTTTTATAAAAAACAATGTTTATACCAAGAAAATGCTACGGCATAGTATAGCGATATTTGTCAGGAAAATTTTCATAAAAGGGACATAAAAGGACATAAAAGGGGACGCTACCCTTTAGTGATTGTGCTAGCCTCTCGTAATGCCCAGACTCTCCAGAACGGTATTTGCTGGTGTGCCGCACCACATAACCCAGCGCGGCAATCGGCGTGAAGATATTTTCTTCACAGATGAAGATCGTCTGACCTATCTATCGTGGCTCAAGGAGTACAGCGAGCAACACGATGTCGAAATACTCGCCTACTGTCTCATGACCAACCACATCCATCTCGTCGCCATTCCGGCAAACGACGATGGGCTGCAACGGGTGCTTAAGCCGCTACATATGCGCTACGCCCAACGGATTAACCGTGCGCGGGGTTGGAAAGGGCACCTTTGGCAAGGGCGGTTTTTCTCGTCACCGCTGGACGAAGTCTACCTGTGGGCGGCGGTGCGCTATGTGGAACGCAACCCGGTGCGTGCCAGGATGGTGCGTGCCGCAGAAAACCACCCATGGTCGAGCGCCTCAGCGCATTGCGACAAGGCCCTGAGTGGTCTGTTGAATCCGCAATCCGCCTGGAGCAAACAATTCCTCGCCATCGATAACTGGTCCGTCTGGCTGTCTGAGGGGGATGAGACGGAAGAAATGCAGATCTTGAGGCGGAATGTCGAAAAAGGCCTGCCCTGCGGCACCGAATGTTTTATTCAGGAATTGGGAAAGCAAGCAGGCCGTTTTCTGGAGTACCGCCCTCAAGGCCGCCCAAAAATAGTTTGATAATAAAAGGGTAGCGTCCCCTTTTTATCTGCGCTTTTTATCTGCGGCGAACAGCCTTGGAAAACATTCACGTACCCACTCAATAACGACTTTCGCTTGTACTTGGTCTCGCCGTCGTTAGTCTTAAAGTACTATTGTCCAAAATTGGAATTGAAATTAGAGTGCCAATGCTATTTTCATCTGGTGAAATCATGAAAACTTCGACATTGAGTATCGTCTTTGGTCTTTCCCTTGCTGCATTGGCTTCATCAGCGAATGCCTTAACGACCTCGGTAACATCAGGTCCTTCAAGTCCTGCTTCAGGAGTGACGACCTATGATTTTGGTGCTTCGTCAAGTACCAATGATTCGTCCAGGGTTGGGTACTTAGGGTCGGTCAATTACAGTACAGCCACATTTGCAGGCGGGGAGCTATTCAACTTCAGTTCTTCAATATCTGGCATTAGCGGTGTTGCCGCACGCCCTGTTAATTCAACCGGAAACTTTTGGTCTATCGAAGCCGGCCAAACTGGAACGGTCACTTTTTCTGCGCCGATCTCCTATTACGGTTTTCTCTGGGGATCGCCAGATCCACTGGGCTGGAATACTGTGACGTTCTACAACGGATCGAACGTCCTGGGCGCTTTTAGCGGAGTCGATATACCAAGCACGAATACATGGGACAAGACCGTTTACTTCAATGTCTCGTCAGGAAACGGTCCTGCTATCACTTCGATTGTTTTCACGGCAAATCAGAATGCCTTCGAAACCGACAATCATTCGTTTATTGTGGCCGTCCCGGAGCCTGAGACCTATGCAATGCTTTTAGCCGGCTTGGGTCTGATGGGTACCATTGCCCGTCGTCGCAAGGCAGCCCAAGCGTAATTTCTGATCCTGTATTTACCCTTACAGACCCCGCTGCGGCGGGGGTTTTTCTGCTTTTCTCGCGCCAATTGGTATTAGTCCGATCGGACTATTGCACCCGGTAAAGTTGTCATTTAGCATCAGGCCACTATTAATCAGGGGGAATGCGATGAAAACTCCTTCGTCATTCGTAGCAACAACCGTTTTTCTTGCCGTATGCAGTGCCAACGTCACTGCGGCGGATTGGACCATAACCGATCTCGGCTCGGCCCAAAACGTCATGACCATGGCGATCAACGACAACGGCTGGATCATTCTAAACAACAAGATCCTCACCCCCAGCGCTGGCGGCTATACCACCACACCTCTGCTTAATACACTGGGCAACGCCAATAACTTTGGTCTGTATGACATCAATAACAGCAATACGGTGGTCGGGGTAGACAGAAGCTCAGGTCCTGAGCAAGCCTTTGTCTGGTCATCGGGAACACGTACAAACCTGCCTCAGGTGCCGAACTGGGCTGGGTATACTTTCTCCAAAGCAGCTGCAATAAATAATAGCGGCCAAGTGATAGGAAACACCGGCGATGGTGCAGCCATCTGGACGCCGAGTGCAGCAGGTGGTTACACAATTAACTCACTGGATAAGTGGAGTACAGGTACCGCCATCAACGATGCGGGCGTAGGCCTGATGGCCTTTACTTACACGACCGGGTACTCCACAGCCGCAGGTAGCACTACGTACATTCCGGAACGTGCCGGTTTTCGGCCTTCCGGCACGGCAATCAACAACAGCAATACCGTGGCCGGCAACGCGTTTTATGAAGCCGGTGGCTACAGTTGGAATCAAACCTTCGTCTGGCAGGGCGCCAACGTGTCCGTGTTGCCCGTCAGCGCAACGGGGGCAAACTGGCAAGCAAATACGGGCACGGTATGGGCGATCAATGAAAAGGACCAGATCGTCGGCACAGGCTCTTATGGCGCTTACGACGGACGCGCCGTCATGTGGACTAATAATGCATCCGGCTGGAACGAGATCGACCTGAATACGCTGTCGTTCTCAGGTGCAAGTTTCGGCAAACTGACAGAAGCCAGAGACATCAATGAACAAGGCCAGATTCTCGGCGTTGGCGATTATTTAGACCAATCAACAAACGGTTGGAGCCAACACATTTATTTGCTCACCGCTCCCGTTCCCGAACCCGAAACCTACGCCATGTTGCTGGCTGAGTAACAAATAGCCTGATCCACATTCAGTGTTGCGAACAACGGGGGTTGCGGCTCCCGTTGTTCATTTGTGGCATGTGTTTGGTGCACCCACACCCATGATGCTGGGCGCACCAAACAAAAAGGGAGCCCTGACGGACTCCCCGAATCATGCAAAAGAATTTTCAGCGACTAGACCTTCTTGCTGCGGCGACGGGCAATGGTACCCATCAGACCCAGCCCGGCAAGCATCAGAGCGTAAGTTCCAGGCTCGGGCACGGAGGTGATGACCAGGTAATCCTGGGCTCCCTTGTTATTTAACCTTTGCGCCAGGAACAAAGGATCGGGACCTTGAAAGTTAGTTACTGAACTCAGCAATCCGTTTGCGGCCATTGTGATGGTGCTGTTACTGCTGCCCAAATACCCCTGGAAGCTGCCATCCGCGAGACTGTAAGGTCTGGATGTTTCGTGAGTGATTTCCCACACCGCAGCCTGGAAAGCGGCTGAATCTGGAATGGTGGTCGGAGAAACTCCCCCAACTACGGAATACAGACGGGCAAGATCCCGGCCGACATTATTATTTAACGATCCTAGCGTGTAGGTATTCCAGCCAGTCGATGCATGCTCATTGAGCTCGACACAGTAGGCGGCAAAGGAGCCTGAAGTCGTCTTTGATCCAGCTATTCCTGCGTTAAAGAACAAGCTGCCCGCGTAATAACCCCCAATACCGCCTGTACCGGTGAACCAGGTATAGCCGTCAGTACTACCGGCTGTTGTTGATCCCAAAGCACTTCGGACGTATTGAAGATCAATCGACGGATCGTAATTGATGGCGGGTTTGATCTCGGCGAGAGCGGGTGACGCTGCCAAAAAACAGCCTGCAACGAGCGCCACACTGGCAGAAATTTTCAATACGGGGAAACGGGTTTTCATCTCGGTATTTCCTCAGAAAAGTTCGTGTTCAACACGTA
>JFJP01002646.1_pt1 | contig 14805 bp, 8 predicted proteins | sample 431651 | NCBI WGS metagenome assembly JFJP01 (sample SAMN02602958, study PRJNA72255) | Microbial mat metagenome, whole genome shotgun sequencing project. | biome: fresh water; feature: sink hole; material: water; isolation source: purple microbial (photo- and chemosynthetic) mats found in...
CGGTAGTTGTCCAGCAGGCTGCCCAGCTTGTCCGTCATCGAGTTGATGCCGTGCTGCAGTTCGCCCAGTTCGTCGTTACTGGTGACCGGTATGCGGATGTCGAGGTTGCCCTGTTCGATCGATTGCAGGGCGGCCAGCGCGCTGTCGACACGGCGGGCGATGAAGCGCTGGGCGATCAGGATGATACCGGCCGAACTGGCAGCGATCAGCAGGAGCGAAGCCAGCAGGCCGCGCAGGATGATGTTGCGTTTTTCTGCTTCCAGTTCCGCCGTGCTGACAGTGAGGATTACCGTGTATAGGGGCGTGCTGCCTTCGACACTGCGAATCTGCTCCACGCTGGTGATTTTCCCGGGGCTTTTGACCAGACGATGATCGGTTCCTTCAGCCAGCCAGGCGGGGGAGAGCCCCGGCAATTCGCTGGCCTCACGACCGAGCAGCGTGGCGTCGGAAGCGACGATGATGCGGCCATTGCCACCGATGGCGATGCCGTCCAGGCAGGGAACGCCCAGCAACTGGGAGAGGAAATCGCGGCGGGCGATGGTGCTGACGGCCAGTTCCTCGCGCGCAACCATTTCCCCGACCAGCTGCAGGCGCGCCTGGATCTGCTGATCGGCCGCTGTGCTGTAGCGGTCGATATAGAACCAGCCAAATCCACCGAACGCGGCGACCTCGATGCCGACGACCAGCAGGGCGATGCGCGCGATCAGCCCCAGGCGGCTATGTTTCATGGTGCGTAGCGCGGCGTATCGCTCAAGGCTTCAAGCTTGGTGGTGCGCTCAAGTTCATAACGCACCGCATCGGGGGGTACATGGCCGATGATCTCAATACCGCGTTCGGGTCGGCCGGCTTTCGGGTTCCAGCGGGCGATGTAAACGCTTTGCTGCACGTGGTGGCTGTTCGGATCCATGAAGGCATCGGCATTCTGCATGCGATCGCGGGCGGAGGCGCGATATTTTTCCAGTTGCTGAATGACCGCATGGTTGTCGGTCGTGCCGGCACGCACGATGGCATCAAGCAGGGCTTTGGTGGCCAGGTACGCCGCATGGGTGACATCCCCCGGCCAGTCGAGCTTGGTATGGCTGTAGCGCTTGCGGTAGCGCTCGACGAATTCCTTGGTGCCCGGTGTATCGAGGTTCCACGCCCAGGTGGTACCGAACAGCGGGCGCGGGGTGCCGGGCGCGGGATACAACTCTTCCCAATCAACCTCGCCAACGATCCAGAACTGTTTTTCGAGTACCTGCGGATCAATCTGCGAGAACAGTTTGATCTGGTTGTCCCCGCTGATGACGGTCGCGACCACATCAGCCTTGATGGCGGCAACCTGCCTGAGAACGCCTGCCGGATCGGTCAGCGCTACCGGCGCGACGACTTCGCCGACGACCGTACCGCCGAACTCGGCGATATAGGGGCGGATGGCTGCGGCGTTGCTGCGTCCGGCATCGTTGTCCTCGATCAGCAGCAGCACGCGCTTGGCCGGACGGTTAACCAGGGCGAAGCGGAGTAGCGCGCGATTGAAGTTCCCCCCGTGGGCATCGAACACGAATTTTGTCCGGTGGGCATTCTCGACCGACTCGGAGGGGGCTGATGAATTGGTGTTGATGAAGATTACGCCATGCTTCTGGGCAACGGCCGACATGCTGGCGGCAACGTTGGAGGCGACGGCGCCAACCATGAAACCGACCTTGGTCTGGTTGATCAGTTCGTCCGCCACCTGGGCAGCACGCTTGCTGTCGAGAGTCGGGTCGCGTGAAATGAGGACGACTTCCCGACCTAGGACGCCGCTCCGGGTATTGAATTCATCGATGGCCATTTCTGCACCGCGCCGGTCTGCTTCGGCATGCAGAGCGAAACGCCCGGTGGTCGGGGCGACATGAGCAATCAGCAAGGGCTGGGCAGCCAGCGCCGTCATCGGCCCCGGGCCGACAGCAAACCATGCTGCCAGCGCCAGGGAGGCAATCGGCTGTAGATATTTTTTCAAGTTTCTCCCTCCATTTGGGAAATTCTCAGATATGGACACCGGCAGACTGTGCGGTTATTTCCGCCGTTTTAATTGGCTTGCGCCGTCCCGCCGGCGCCGACTTTTTTCGGAGCGGCGATTACAGCCAGCGCAGCAAGGTATTGCGGAACTTGGCGGCGGTCATTTTCTCTTCGGTGTTCCAGGGCCGGCTGAAGCCGCTCTTGATTTCCACCCAGCGCTCGAAGGAACGGCGCGGCGAGAGCATCACCACGCCGCTATTCTCGACGAGCGGCTTGTTCGGGTTGCCGGCCCAGACGACTTCATGGGGTTCGGCCGGGCGAAACCAGTAAAAGCGCACCCAACCCGAGCGCGGCGAACGCGCCTTGATCGCCACCATGCCGCTGGCCACCGCCAGGATGTGCATTTCACCCGGAAACAGCGATCCCATGTGGCTGGTGGAAGCGATGGCCTCTTTGCAATCTTCGAGGAACCAGTGGTCGATGACGCTCATGCCGTCGGGGTCCGGGCCGTCGCCGGCGATCACGACATTATCGCCCACCGCCATGGCGAAACCCTGCGCGTCCAGCACCTCCATGAGTAACCGGGCATTCGGCTCGATACCGTCGAGCGGATCTTCAAAATGGGTCAAGGCCTCCAGCACACGGTCGATGCGCCGGTCGAGGCTGTCGATGGTCTGCAGGCGGCGGCTGGCAAAGTGCGAGGTGACCCCGAGCGCATAGGCATTGGTCAGGTTGACGCAGGCATGGCGCTGGTCGGGCGAAAGCGCGCGGGGCGTAAGGTGGTGGCAGGCCACCAGCCCCCACAAGCGGTTGGCAATGCGAATCGGCACCGAAAACGAGGCGCCGACGCCCATGTTCGAGAGATATTGCAAATGCACGGGGGACACGCTGCGCAAGCCGGACCAGGTGAGGTCGGGCGTGCCGGCGTCGATGCCGATCAACTCCACCGGCGCCGCATTGATATCGGGAATCAGGCGCGCCGGATTCAGCATGTAGAGGTTGCGCGCGATGGCCGGGATATCGCTGGCCGGAAAATGCAGGCCGAGGTAGCTGCCCAGCGACGGGCTGGTGGCCTCGGCGATAACCTCGCCCGACCAGTCATCCTTGAAGTGGTAAAGCATCACGCGATCGTAGCCGGTGATGGTACGGAAAGCGGCCAGCAGTTTGCTGTGGTGCCGCTGCAATTCATCATCGTCGTAAGGTACGGCCAGTAGCGGACGCTGGAACTGCTGGAAGGGGATGACCTCGGCCTTCTGGTCGGTACACTCGAGTTCGACGAGGATTGCCTCGTCGGCGCGGATCACTACCGCATCCACCATCCCTGCCTGGCAATGGAAAAGACGCGCCAGGGAAATGAAGCTGCCGGGCTCTGCCGGCAGTTTTTCGAGCGCCTCACGGTTGAGCCAACCGGAAGCATCGATCGACTGGCCGAGCAGTTGATGCGCGGCCGGACCAAGCATATTGAACAGATTGGCACTGATATGCGTTACCTGAAACGTCACGGGATCAAGCCGCAACAGAGCGCCAAATGACTGGATGGCGCCGGACAGGTGCAGCTTTTCAGATTCGCAACCCTGCAGCAGGGTTTCCAGGGGAATGTCGGTGGTCATCGCTAAGAGTTTTTTCCTCAGAGTTGGCGCGCTTGTATGGCAATCAGTGCGGCAAAATCATCCGCTTCGAGCGGGCGATGGAACAGGTAGCCCTGAGCCATGTCACAACCTTCGACTTGCAACACGTCGAGTTGTTCCGCTGTTTCCACACCTTCGGCAATGACCTGCATCCCGAGCGCGTGGGCCATGTTGATGACGGCGGTGGCAATGGCACGGTCATCGCCCGCCTCGGCGAGACCATCCACGAAGCTGCGGTCCACCTTGAGTTCATGGATCGGCAGTTTCTTGAGGTAGGACAGCGACGAGTAACCGGTGCCGAAGTCATCGATGCTGATGGAAACGCCCATCGCCTCGACCTGCCGCAGCATCTCGCTTACCGCGTCGATGCGTTCCATCAGCGCGCTTTCGGTAAGTTCGATACCGATGTTTTCGGCGTTCACGGCATGTTCCTCCAACCAGCCGCTGAGTCGCTCGACAAAATCATCGGCGCGCAGCTGATGGGACGAGACGTTGATGGCGATGCGCGGCACCGCCAGGCCGGCCGCCGCCCAGCGGGAAATCTGCCCGAGCACCTGATGCATGACAATGCAGCCGATGTTGCTGATCAGTCCGCTGCTTTCCGCCACCGGGATAAAGCGGGCGGGAGATATTTCGCCCATGACCGGATCGCGCCAGCGCAGCAAAGCCTCGGCGCCGATGATCCGGCCGCTGGCGATACTCACCTGCGGCTGATAAACCATGCGGAAATGACCGGCATCGATGGCCAGGCGCAGTCCGGTTTCCAGCGTCATGCGCTGCAGCGCCATGACCTTCATTTCGTCGGCAAAGAACTGGTACTGGTTGCGGCCGCGCTCCTTGGCGCGGTACATGGCGATGTCGGCATTTTTCAGCAGCGTGGCGCTGTCTTCGCCATCATCGGGGAAAATGCCGATGCCGATGCTGGCCGTGACGAACAGGTTGCGTTCATTGATGCGGAACGAGGCACTGAGGAAATCGACGATACGCGCGGCTACCGTATTCACTTCCTCCAGCTCGACATCATTCAGCACGGCGACAAACTCGTCACCGCCGAGGCGCGCCAGCGTGTCTGAATCGCGCACGCACTGCTGCAGCCGTTGGGTCGCCTGCTTGAGCAACTGGTCGCCGACTTCGTGGCCCAGACTGTCGTTGATGGTCTTGAAGTTGTCGAGATCGATGAACAGCAGCGCCAGTTTCCGGCGTTGCCGCTTGGCCTGCGAAATACCGTGCTTGAGACGATCCAGCAGCAAGCCACGGTTGGGGATGCCGGTCAGTTCGTCGTGGGTAGCCATGAACTCGATGCGGCGTTGCGAGCTTTTTATGGCGGTGATGTCGCTGAAGATCGCCACGAAATTGACGGTCTGGTCGTGCTCGTCCTTCACCGAATTAATCGTCAGCCATTCCGGATAAACCTCGCCGCCCTTGCGCATGTTGTAGATTTCGCCCTGCCACGAGCCCTGCTCGGCCAGCGCGCGCCACATGGCCTGGTAGAACTCGTCGGAGTGCTTGCCCGAGCGCAGGATGTTCGGATTCTTGCCGATCACCTCGGCGACCGGATACCCGGTGATCTTCGTAAATGCATCGTTGACGGTGATGATCGCGCCCTTGGCGTCGGTGATGACAATCGCCTCGCCGGCACGATCGAATACCTTGGCCGCCAGCCGCAACTGCTCCTCGGCATGGTGTTTTTGCGAAATATCGTTGGCCTGGGTGCAGATGGCGCGTACGGTGCCGCTGGCATCGAAAATCGGGAAGCGCACCGCCTGCAGCCAGAACTTGTGCTCCCCCAAGGTCAACTCGTCGATGCTCTCGCGCGCCACCAATTTACCCATGGTTTCGAGATCCTGGCCGCGCAGCAGTTCCGCCACCGGATGAGTGAATAACTGGTGATCGGTCTTGCCCAGCACGTCGGCCGACGTCAGGCCGAAGACATCCTCGAAGCGCTGGTTAACGTATTCGTAGCGGCCCGCAGCATCTTTCAGCACCACCAGCGACATCGAGTGATTCATGATCGACTGCAGGCGTTCCTGGCTTTCGCGGATCTGTTCCTGAGCCACCACGAGTTCGGTGTTATCGACCACCACCAGCACGACGCTCTGCGGCGTGCCTGTCGAATTCAGGACCGGCGTGACAAAGATCTGGTAGGTATGGCCGGCATATTCGGCAGGAAAGTTCTGCTTGCGCTGTTCCTGCAACGCCTCGTTCATCACCTTGTCGACATATTTCAGCATGGGCGGCAGCTTCAGGCGACCGATGTGCTGGCCGACCGCCGCGTGCGGCAGATCGTAGGTGCGCACCGCATTGGCGTTGGCACGCTTGAGTGTTGATCGCCGCCAGTTCGGAGGATTTGGCCAGGCTTTCTTCGTTGACGCTGACGAGTTCCTCGTTGGTGGCCTGCAACTCCTCGTTGGAGGCTTCGAGTTCCTCGTTGGTGGCCTGCAGTTCCTCGTTGGCAGCCTGCACTTCCTCGTTCAGGGCCTGCATTTCCTCATTGGAGGCGGCCATTTCCTCCATCAGGGTTTGCAGGTGTTCGCGCGTCGCGACCAGTTCATCATTGTTGAGGACGTCGGTGCTCTGGTCGTCGGCGAGACGATCGGCGGCCTCATCATTGGCGGACTTGGCATCGTGCCGCACCATCGATTCGAACAGCACGAGGAAAGCTTCCGTGTCCCAGTGCTCACCGACGGGATGCACGCCCAGCCGCCAGGTCTGGTTATCCAGGGCGGCGATGCGCCGTTTGCGGCTGAACGCACTGTTCTGCCGGCGGCGCGCGCGATGCAGGGTGGTGAGCAGTTCGTTGGACAGCTCCGGCACGATCAGCTGGGCCAGATTCATTTCCGGCGTACCGGAAGGAAACTGCACGAAATGCTTGATGTTGCCGTGACTGTAGAGAATGCGGAAATTGGCGTCGATCAGGATTGCCGGTGAATAATGGTCCGCCAGCGCGTGCAGGAAAATCTTTTCATAGGTCTTGTCCTGCATTTTCGGGGCGAGCACGGGCGCCACCAGCTTGCCGCGCACCAGACGGCCGACAGTCATCGGCCGGCTCGAACCGCGCGGCCGGTAAATGCGCGCACGCCGGTCGGCGGCGGCAAACAAGGCTTCCTGTTGGTTGACGGTTTCCGAGCGGCCGAGAAACAGCAATCCGTCATCGCGCAAGGCATAGCGCAGCAATGCCAACACCTTGGCCTGCAGTTCGGTATTGAAATAAATCATCACGTTGCGGCAGGTAACGAGATCCAGACGCAGGAATGGCGGATCGACCGCCACATCCTGGCGCGCAAACGTCACGCAGTCGCGCAGCGCCTTGACCGGCTCGAAACCGTTGCCGCTGGCCTGGAAATAGCGGCTGAGCAGATCGGACGGCACCTCGGCCATCGCCGCCTGGTTATAGATGCCGCGTCGTGCCACCGCCAGCGCATCATTGTCGATGTCGGTGGCGAAGATCTGCAGGTTGAGCGATGAGTCACGCTCGAGGATCAGCTCGGAAAAGACAATGGCCAGCGAGTAGGCCTCCTCCCCGGTGGCACAGCCGACTACCCAGATACGCAGTTCACTGCCCGGCCGCTTTTTCTCGACGAGTTCGCGCCCGAAGCGCTCCAGCGTGCGGAAGGCTTCCTTGTCGCGGAAAAACTCGGTCACCGAGATCAGGGTTTCCTTCGCCAGCGCGTCCAGTTCCTCGGGGTGGTCATCGGTATAGTTGAGATAGTCCGCCAGCGTGCCGGTTTCGGTGGCGACCATGCGCCGCTGCAGGCGGCGCTGCACGGTCGAAAGTTTGTAGCTGGTGAAATCGATGCGGGTGCGCTGGCGTACCCGGCCGAACAGGTCGGCCAGTTCGACGGGACGCTGCTCGGTATTCCCGGTTTCCAGCTGCATCTCGGGGAAACGCACCAGCCGCTCGAGTTCGCGGCCGATCTGTTCGGGCGCGAGGATGCGGTCGGCGACGCAGGCATCGATGGCCGAACGCGGCATGCCGTCATATTTGGCGGTTTCCGGGATCTGCACGAAGGTGATGCCCCCGGCGGACTTGATGGCGCGTAGCCCGCGCGTCCCGTCCGAGCCGGTGCCCGAAAGGATGATACCGATGGCGCGTTCATCGAATTCGTCCGCCATCGACTGGAACAGCAGGTTGACCGACGGTTTGGGCGCAACCTCGGGCGAAGGTATGGTGAGATGGAAGCGCCCGTTCAGGAAGGTCAGGTTGGTTCCCGGCGGCACGATATAGACGATATCCGTGAGCGGCAGTTCGTTGTCGATCAGTTCGCGCACCGGAATGCGCGTTTCGCGCGCGAGAATCTCCGCCATCATGCTGCGATGCGTCGGCGACATATGCTGCGCGACCACATAGATGCATTCGAGGCCGGGCGTCAGGCCGCCGACAAACTGGCTGAGCGCCTCGAGACCACCGGCCGAAGCGCCGATACCGACCACATGGGGGCGAATGCTTCCCGTTGCTGCCCCCTTCACAATGACTGCTTCGTTTGACGCCGCTTTATCTGTCATTCAGATTACCTGATGCATTAAGTAGTACTTTGATTTAATACGCTAATTACCGCAGACAGCGCGGGCTCGAGGGAAACCAGTATAGCGTCGAGTTCCGCATCGGCTTGCCCGGCGCGCAGCCGCACTTCCGCAGCAGCGGCCCACTCCCGCACCTCCCTGACGCCGAGGATCGCCGCCGCTCCCTTGAGCGAATGCGCCACCCGCCGCGCCTCAGGGAGATTTCCGGCGGCGATGCTCTCGCGAATCAGACGCAAATCTTCCCCGTGTTGCCGGGCAAACATCATGAGCAGTTGCCGGTAGCGCTTTGGCTTGCCCAGCACCGACTGCAATCCGGCCTCGACATCGAGACCGGAAAAGGCCAGCAGATCGGCCAGATCATCTTCGGCAACAATAGCCGGCGCTGGCGGGATGAAATGCTCCGCATGGGGTACGGCAGCTTCAACCGGCTTGGCAGACGGAAGCGGCGGCGGCATGGACGACACCTCCGGCAGCCAGCGCCGCAACGCAGCGTAGAACACGACGGGATCCACCGGCTTGGCGATGAAATCGTTCATGCCGGCATCGAGGCAGCGCTGCCGGTCATCGGCGAAGGCATTGGCGGTCATCGCCAGGATGGGGGTTTTCGCATAGGCGGGCAGGCGGCGGATCGCTTGCGTGGCCTCGATGCCGTCCATTACCGGCATCTGCATGTCCATCAGGATCAGGTCGTAATGCTGTGCCTGAACCAGCGCCAAGGCGACACGGCCATTTTCGGCAAGACCGGCGCTGAGGCCGGCCGAGTCCAGCAGGTCGCGCGCCACCTCCTGATTGATCGGGTTGTCCTCCACCAGCAGGATGCGCGCATCGGCGCGGCTGGCCAGATCGACGGGCGCCGGCACGACGCCCGGCAAGGCTTCCTCGGCTAGCGGGGCGGCGCTGGTACTGGCATTGGCATTGGCATTGGCGCCGGACAAGGCCCCGAGCAGCGCATCATTCAGCAGGGAAATGTTCAAGGGCAGGGGCACGACGGCATCGAAAGGCACACTGTGCAGCGGCGTGTCGGCCCGACTGTTAGCCGAAGGCGTCCGGGTGATGAGGATGCGCGCGGGAATCCTGCCGAGCATGGTGTCCTGCAGCTGCTTGAGGACTTCGCCGCCGCACATCTTTTCGACGGCGCCGGGCGTGCCGTGGTAGATCAACATGTCGTAGGGCATGCCACTGCGGGCGGCCGTTTTGACGCGGATCAGCGCTTCCCGGCCGGTGCCGGAAAAATACACGCGGATGCCCAGTTGTTCGAGGAAAATTTTCAGGTTGGCCGGTTCCTTTGCCACATCGCCGACCACCAGGGCGCGCCGCTGGGAGAGGCTGAGCACCGGTGCGGCGGGCAAAGGCAGGCGGGCGGTTTGATAAACAGACTCGAACCAGAAGGTACTGCCCTGCCCCGGCGTGCTTTCCGCCCCGACTTCGCCCCCCATCAATTCGGCAATACGGCGACAGATGGCCAGCCCGAGACCGGAGCCGCCATGCAGACGGGTCGTCGAATCGTCCGCCTGTTCGAACGCCTCGAACAGCCGCGCGTGCGTTTCCGGGTCAAAACCGATGCCGGTATCACGCACTTCGAAACGGATGCGCAGCTTATCCGGTTCCTGACTCAGCAGTTTGACGTCCAGCACCACTTCGCCGCTGCCGGTGAATTTGACGGCATTGCTGGCGAAGTTGAGCAACACCTGCCCCAGCCGCAAGGGATCGCCATGTAACAAGGCGGGAAGTTCCGGGTCGACCTGCAACAACCATTTCAGGCCTTTTTCGTGGATTTTCTCTTCGACCTGACTGCTGACGATATCGAGCACTTTGCCCAGTTCAAAGTCGATATTCTCGAGCTTGAGCCGCCCGGCATCGATTTTCGACAAGTCGAGGATGTCGTTGATGAGCGCCAGGAGATGTTGCGCCGACGCCGCCACCTTGAGCAGGCGGCCACGCTGCTTGGCGTCGGTAATGTCCTGCAAGACCAGATGGCTGAGCGCAATCACCGCATTCATCGGCGTGCGGATCTCGTGGCTCATGTTGGCGAGAAAAGCGCTCTTGGCGACGTTGGCCGCCTCGGCGGCGCGCCGGCTGGCCTCGAGCTCCTCCTGCGTGGCGACCAGATCGGCGGTCCGCTCGGCTACCAGCTCTTCGAGATGATGGCGATGGCGGTCGAGTTCACGGCCCAGCCGCTTGCGTTCGGTGATGTCTTCCATGATGCCGAGGTAATGCGTGACGCTGCCGTCGGGTTGGCGTACCGGCGAGACATGGGCGAACATGACGACTTCTTCACCGCTGCGGCGATGCCGGTTGAAAAATTCGCCTTTCCAGTTCTTGCCGGCCAGCAAATGCGCCCACAGTTTGACCGCCGTCGTGGCAGGTGTTTTTCCGGCGCCGAGGATGCGCGGGTTTTTGCCGAGCAATTCCTCGCGACTGAAGCCCGAAACGTCGCACAACGCCTGGTTAACGTATTCGATGTTGCCCGCCAGATTGGTGATCAGCACGCTGTTCGGGCTTTGTTCGACGACGAGCGCCATCTGGCGCAAGTAGGCGTCATCGCTAAGCGGAGGCGTGGGGGTGCTGTCTTTTTTCACTGGCGTGTCAGTAGAGAAATCGACGTCTTTGATCTGCCTGCCTGAATGAAATTTTCAAGGGGCTGATTCGACCACAGTTGGCAATTTGATGAAATACACAAAACCCGTAATTCTGTTTCAGGAAAATCTGCAACCGAGCTCAGGGAATACCTGACCAGTAGCGGCGCTGCTCCTCCCGCGCATGCGCGATAACGGGTTCGCCCGCTGCCAATTCGAGACGCACGGCGCCGGCCTGATCGGTACGATGGAGATGGGCGCCGCCGGCCAGATAACGCTCGAGCACAGCGGGAAACGGATGGCCGAAGCGATTGCGGTAACCCACCGGGAAAATCACTTCACGCGCGCCGACGGCTGTCACGAAATCGGGCGATGAAGTGCGCCTGCCGCCATGATGCGGCGCAACCAGAATGTCGGCGCGCAAATCAGCGCCATGGCGTGCCAGCAAAGCGGCTTCCGCTGCACCTTCGATGTCCCCGGGAATCAGCACGCTACCGTGCTGACTTTCAATTTTCAGCACGCAGCTCATGGCGTTCGTCGGCAACGTGGCGGCGTAATCGGCCGCTGCCGGATGCAGCAGGCGGAAGTGCACGCCATCCCATTCCCAGCTTGCGCCATCGATACACGGCTGCGCATTTTGCCGTCCCGCCGGCGCCGACTTTTGCAGGATCGGATGGGCCGGAGGAACCGAGGTAATGAAGTCACCGACCGGCATCGCACCCAGCAAGGAGACCGCACCACCGGCATGATCCTGATCGGCATGGCTGACGATCAACGTATCCAGCCGCTGCACGCCGGCAGAGCGCAGATAGGGTACGAGGATGCGGTTGCCGCTGTCGGCGGCGACGCTGAAGACGGGACCGGTATCGAAAATCAGGTCGTGCGTGGCGGTCTGCACATGCACAGCCTGCCCCTGGCCGACATCAAGCACAGTGAGTTGCAGTTCACCCGGAGCGGGTCGTGGCGGAAAAATGAAGAACAAGGGCAGAAAAGTGACCAGACCCAGCCAGCGCGCCGGAAAACCACGCGGCAGCAACAGCCACGCCACACCCGCCACCGCCAGCGGCACCGCCCAGGCCGGCGGCGCATGCTGTTGCCAGACGGAGCCGCCGTAATCAACCAGCCAGTAAAGAAAGCCCATCAACCCGACCAGCAGCCCATGCGCCAGGTGCAGGGCAAAGGCAAACCCGGGCAGGCTGCCCAGCAGCGCCAGCGGCGTCACCAGAAAACTCACCAGCGGAATCGCCAGCGCGTTGGCCAGCGGCGAGAGCAGGGAAAACTGCTGGAACAACGCCAGCAGCGCGGGAATCATCCCGAGCGTGATCGCCCATTGCACCCTGCCCCATTCGATCAGCCAGTGCTGCTGCCCGAGGCGGCCATTGACGATGTAGAACAAGAGCGCCACCGCACCGAATGACAACCAGAAACCGGCCGCCAGCACCGCCCATGGATCGAGCAACAGCACCAGCAGCAAGGCTGTCCCGAGGATGTGCGGCGCGGCAACGACGCGTCCTGACAACAGGGCAACGGCCACCACGCCAAGCATGTACAGCGTACGTTGCGCCGGCACGCCGAAACCGGCCAGCAAGGCATAGGCGAGTGCTCCGCAAAAACCGGCGAGCGCCGCCGCCTTCTGCGCCGGCCAGAGCAGCGGCAGGCGCGGCGAACGCCGCCAGAGCGCTGTCGTCAGCCAGGCCACGAGGCCGCCGAGCATCGTCACATGAAGCCCGGAAATCGACATCAGGTGCGTAATCCCGGTTGTGGCAAACAGGCGCCAGAGCTCCGGCGCGATCGCCTGCTGGTCACCCACTGCCAGTGCCGTCAACACACCGGCGTAAGGCTGGTCGGGCAAACTGCGCTGGATACGCGCACGCACGGCCTCACGCAGCTGCCCGACCACACCGGACAAGCTGGCGGCTGCGCCATCCAGCCGTCCCGTCAGCGCCGACTTTCTGACATAGCCGGTCGCGCGGATGTTGCGCTCGAAGAGCCAGCCCTCATAATCGAAGCCATGCGGATTCACGTTGCCGTGCGGACGTTTCAGCCGCACCACAAAGCGCCAGCGTTCGCCCGCATGCGGCAATGGCAGGCCGGCGGGCGGCGCAAACTCTTCCCCACTTTCGTCTTCCATATCGCCATCGATCTGGCGATACCAGCTCAGCACGATTCGCGGCGGCACCGGGGCTGCCGCCGGTTCGACATCAAACGTAAAACGCACCCCGCGTTCAAAACGTTGCGGCAACTCGGCTACCACGCCGGTCACTTCGATGTCGCGCCCTTCCCACTCGACCGGCAATTCTTCAGCCAGGCGCCAATGGGCGAAACCTCCGGCCCAGGCCAATCCGAGCAAACTGGCGCCGAGGATGGAAAGCGCACGCCGGCGCTGCAATCCGGCCAGCCACAGCAGCGCACCGGCCACCGCCGACACGGCCAGAAAAGTCGGCGCCGGCAGGACGGCGCACTGCTGCAAGCCGAATACGCCCAGCGCAAAAGCCAGCACCCGCCACGGCATTAGAATGACCTCATGCGCAACTGGCTAAAAAAATACATGCCCGACCACTCCACGGTAAGCGACAACCGCTGGCTGGCGCCGTTCCGCAATACGCTGTTGCACCCGCGCCTGTGGCACATCAATCGTCGTTCCACGGCCGGCGGCGTGGCGGCGGGGCTGTTCTGCGGACTCCTGCCGGCCCCGTTCCAGATGGTCAGTGCGGCCGCCTGCGCGGTTGTCTTCCGCATCAATTTGCCCCTTGCCATCCTCACCACGCTGTACACCAACCCGTTCACCATCGTGCCACTGTATATGATCGCCTACGGCCTCGGGAGTTTGATGATCGGTTCGGACGATCCTTTCATTGCGCCACCGGCCTACACCAGCGACCTGATGGAATGGCTACCGCAATTATTTACCTGGCTGGGGCAACTGGGCTTGCCGCTCGTCGTCGGCACCCTGGGGCTGGCCAGCGCGCTAGCCGCCGCCGGCTACCTTGCGATCCGCCTGTCCTGGCGCGTGTACCTCGTCCGCGCCTGGCATCATCGACGCATCCGCAGAGCCCAGGCGCCCGTCGCATAACAAAAGTCGGCGCTGGCAGGACGCCGCCAGCGTCGCATCATGAGTGACGATTACCAGACTGGTGCCGTGTGCGGCGTTCATGCGCAGCATCAGGGCAAACACTTCATCCGCCGTGCGGCGATCCAGGTTGCCGGTCGGCTCGTCGGCCAGCACGCAGGCCGGCCGCGTCACCAAGGCACGCGCCAGCGCCGCGCGCTGACGTTCACCGCCGGAGAGTTCGCCGGGACGATGCTTGAGCCGCGCACCCAAACCGACGTCGGTCAGGATCGCCGCCGCCTGCGCTTCGGCATCCGCCTTGGCCATGCGCCGGATCAGCAAGGGCATGGCGACATTTTCCAGCGCCGTGAATTCAGGCAGCAGGTGGTGAAACTGATAGACAAAGCCGAGCGATTCATTGCGCAAGCGGCCCCGTTCGGCTTCCGAAACCTCTGCCAGGGCGCGGCCGAGCAGATGCACGGTTCCGGCCGACGGTGTATCGAGCCCACCCAGCAAATGCAGCAAGGTGCTCTTGCCCGAACCGCTGGAACCGATGATCGCCAGCGTCTCGCCAGCGCCGATTTTCAGGTCGATGCCAGCCAATACGTGGACATCGGTCGCGCCCTGGCGGAAGGTTTTGGCGAGGCCGGCGCAGACGAGAACAGGATCACTCATATCCTCATTCATACCTGAGTGCCTCCGCCGGATTGACCCGCGCCGCACGCCAGCTCGGATAGAGCGTCGCCAGCACCGTCAGCACGAAAGATACCGAGGCAATGATCCAGACATCCGACCAGTGCAAATCGGAAGGCAGGTCGGAAATGTAATAAACATCCTTGGCGAGAAACTGGATGCCCATCAGGCGCTCGAGGAAGGGCACGACCACATCGACATTCAGCGCCAGCGCCACGCCACCGCCAATGCCCATGACCAAACCGATCACGCCGATCAGCGTGCCCTGCAGGATGAAGATGCGCATGATGCTGCCGGGGCTTGCCCCGAGCGTACGCAGGATGGCGATGTCGGCACGCTTGTCGGTCACCGTCATCACCAG
>JFJP01039009.1_pt1 | contig 14805 bp, 10 predicted proteins | sample 431651 | NCBI WGS metagenome assembly JFJP01 (sample SAMN02602958, study PRJNA72255) | Microbial mat metagenome, whole genome shotgun sequencing project. | biome: fresh water; feature: sink hole; material: water; isolation source: purple microbial (photo- and chemosynthetic) mats found in...
GCTATTAAACAAAGAAATAAACATTGCGAATGGAATAAACACAATTTTCTTGGGTAGTTTCAACATCTCCAAAGGAGCTTATATACTAACTATAAAATCCAATTTAAAAACAATTTCATACAAAATAATCAATTAAATAATTTATTCACTTTTTTAAAATAAATAATCATGAAAAAACAATTACTTTTTGGAATGGCACTTGTATTTAGTGCAGTTCTTGCGGGCGACATCTTTGCCCAAGCAGCAGTTTCAGTTGACCCTGCAGTTTACACACGCAGAGGTGTTACAAATGAAATGCAATTAACCAGTAAATGGTTGTATTCGAACAAATTAAATAATTACAATGCGGCTATTGACTTAATTGCACCTGCTGCAACAGCACGTGGTATGGCAGTAAAAGGTGGTAAAATGCTTTTTATAGATAGAACAAATAAAAAAATTGCTGTCGTTAATGGAACAACAGGTGCTCGTGAAACTGCAATAACTTTAGCAAGTAATTTATTTACTTATTTAGGTCGTAATAAAGCTAATACAGCCGACAGTACATGGACAGCAGGACTTTGGGGCTATCAAGATATTAAAGTAGATAATGCAGGAAATGTGTTAGTTGGTAATATTATTACATCAAATGCTGGACGATTCCAAATTTGGAAAGTTGATTTAACAACCGGTGCAGGTACTATTGTAATAGACCAAGCAGATTTACTTACATTGTTTCCTACCGCAACAACTATGCGTTTTGATGCTTTTGGTGTATGGGGTGATGTTACCAAAAAGGCAGTTATTTTAGCCGCAAATGCATCTGCAACTGCAATGGAAGTATATCGTTGGAATATCAATAATGGGATAGTTGCTGCTCCTATTTTAATTGAATTGGATGCATCTGCCGCTACTGGTAAAGATTTAGCTGGTAAAGCAAACTTAGGATCTGCGCCACAAGTTTTTCCATTAGATGACAATTATTTTTATATTGACGGAAATGCCACTTTCCCTGTATTGTGTGATAAAGATGGTAATACTATTGATGGATTTAAAGCTACATTACCTATTGGTATTAAAGATTCAGTTACTGCACCTGCAGCTACACCAAAAACAATTTGGTCAATGAACGAAGGACATAATGGCTTGGCCGAGTTTGAGGTAAATGGAAAATACTTTATTGTAATGGCAGCTTCAAATACTATTGGTGTTCCGGCTTCTACTTTCCGTTTATTCCAATTTGCAGATGCTAATAAATTATTCTCAGGCCTGAAATGTTTATGGACATTCCCACAAGCTGGTATGGGAGCAGCCTCTAATACTTATCGCACTGCTATGCCTGCAGTAGAAGTAAGTGGCACAAAAGCAAACATCTATGTCTATACAGGAGAAAATGGTTACGGAATGTACGAGTTAGAAACTGCTGCTCCATCTGGTTTTTCTACTCCTAACACTTCAAAAGTTGAAATCAATATTGTAAATAACCGTATTCAGCTTTCGGAATCAGTAGCTAAACTGGAGATTTTCAATACAACAGGTCAGAAATTTGCTTCGGCAAAAAACGTGGCTACTCTTGGTGCTAAACTGGGTAAAGGCATTTATTTGGTAGCAATTACCGATAATAATGGCGATAGCAAAGTGCAGAAAGTAGTTGTAAACTAAAAAAGGCTACCCCTAACCCCTGAAGGGGAATAAGAGGAGAAATGCCCCTAACCACTAAAGATGAATTATAAATACATTGTCAAATTAAATTTATTATGATAAAGAAAATAGTAAAATTCCTACGACAAAAATGTATAATAATTACCCTTCAGGGGTTAGGGGTTCTTTTTTTTTCTATTTCTATTTATGCTGCTGACAATCTTGTTATCGAAGGTGTAAGCTATTCGGTTGATACATTGGCAAATTATAAAGTTGGGCCAGGCACAACTTATACTTCACTCCGACTACAAGCGGCTAAGCGCTTGGATGTATTTTTTCTCAAAGCTGATTTGAATAATCCTTACTTAAATTTCAAATCCGTGCTCGGTCGTGACTCCATTTACACGGGTGAGCAACCATCGGCTATGGCCAAACGTAAATCGAAGGATGGTGCTGTATACTTTGCCGGAACCAATGGCGATTTTTACAATACAACCGGTTATGTGGGACTGCCCATAGGTTGCACTATGATCGACGGTCAACTAGCTACTCCTCCTGCAGGCAATTGGAAATCAATTGCTTTCGACGAACAAAAAACGCCAGGAATAGGTGTGCTGACCTACAATGTTAAGGTAAAAAAAGGTGCCGAAACTTGGACTGTAAATCGTGTAAATCATTTGCGTGATGCGAATCAACTTGTACTTTTTAATCAGCACAATGGAAAAGGAACACGTGCAAATGCTTTTGGAACTGAAGTCTTGCTTCAGTTGGTTGATGGTGAAGTTTGGGGTGTAAACAAAACTCTAAAAGCCAAAGTTGTAAAAATTGACGTAAACAAAGGTAATATGGCTATTCCCGCCGGTCATGCAGTGCTTTCGGGACATGGAACAGCGCAAACATTGCTAAATACCTTAGCGTTAAACGACGAGCTTAATCTCGAATTCAATATGTTACTGGATGGAGTAACGGCTCCATTCAGCAATATTGTGGGTGGCGAAAGTCGTGCTCCAATGCTTAAAAATGGCGTGGTGGAGCAATCGGATATTTGGAATGAACTACACCCACGTACGGGTGTAGGTTATTCACAAAACAAAAAATCAGTAATTTTCTGTGTAGTTGATGGGCGTGGACTTTCGGCAGGAGTTACCACCAAGCAATTGGCACAACTTATGCAAAGTGCTGGTGCTTATACTGCTTTCAATATGGATGGAGGCGGATCGAGTTGCATGTATGTAAAAGAATTTGGTCCAATGAATGCCACCAGCGATGGTACCGAACGTGCGGTTGCAAATGGAATTTTTGCCGTTTCGTCGGCACCAACCGACAATACAGTTTCCGAAATAAGAGCTTACAATACAACCATTAAATTGCCAAAATTTGGAGTGTTTATGCCCAAGTTTTTAGCTTATAATCAATACGGAGCATTAATAAACAAAGATTTACAAGGAGTAATTTTGAGTTGCGATGTGCAAGTGGGCGAAATTGCTGCCGATGGTCGTTTTGTTGCCAGTGGAACGCAAGGTGGAATTGTAAAGGCACGTTTTGGAAATATCGAAACTCAATTCCGTGTGGAATTAATTAGTTCAGCTCAGGTTGCTTTTAAACTAGATTCGGTGCTTATTGACAGTAAGCGTGAATATCCCGTTCAAATTCAGAGCATTATTGGCAATAATACCATGGAGGTTTTGCCTGCTGCTTTGACCTGGGGAGCTAAAGATGCTTCAATATGTTCTATTGAAAATGGCGTATTAAAAGGCTTAAAAAATGGACAAACAAAAATTTATGGTTCCTTGGGTAGTTTTAAAGACTCACTCCTAGTAAAGGTCGAAATTCCAACAAGCGGAACTTACACTGCCGACGATTTTAGGTCGATAGGTTGGATTTTGGATGCTTCAGCTGCTTTAAATGCCGTATTAAACACCCAAAATTTGCCATCAAACTGGGCTACAGGTTCGGCTGTGAATTTTGTATTTAATACTACACGTGCTCCCTATATTAAGCTTACCAAAGTTTTAAATTTATACAGCTTACCCGACACATTTAAAATTACAGTAAATGCTGGCAATATTTCTGTTTCAAAATTATTGATTTCGCTTAGAACTGCCAATTCCACAAGTGATGTTACAAAAGAATTAACAGTTATTCCACAAAACAATGATGTTGAGATTGCCATTCCAATCGCATCGATGTTCAGCACAAATGATATTTCAATTTATCCCATAAAACTGAATTACCTGAATTTTTACTTAAATGCGCAAACTACAGGTCAGGCATATAGTTTGGCCTTGAAAGACATCACGCTATGTTATAAAAATTACACCGTTTCAGGTTTAGCGCAAATTCAATCGAAAGGAATGTCGATTATTCCAAATCCGACAAACAATAAACAGTTTACTATCAGACTTAATGAAAATATATCAGGAGATTTGAAACTAAGTTTTTTTGAACCCAATGGCAGGATGGTTTATACCACTAATTTAAAAAATCAAGATCAAAACGAATATAAAGTCTTCGTAAATAATTTAAAATCGGGCATTTATATTGTAAATGCGATTTATGACAAACAACAATTTTCATCAACAGTTTGTATTCAATAAAAATCCATTATCACCATGAAAAATTCAATTCAATTTCTGACAATTCTATTTGTCGTTATTTTTAATCTCAATTCACAAACAATAATTAAACGCGAAACTCTAGCTCAAAAAGGTTTTAATCCGGTTTTAAATATTGCTGGAGACAAGCTTTTGTTTACTGAAAGTGGTTTTTCGGGCTTGAATTTAGTTGATTTATTAACAAATCAGGTTACTGAAATTTCTAATGATGCCGGAGCCGGATACGAGCCGCAATTTGCGACTGATAACTCTCGAATTTTTTATAGAAAAACTATCTTCGAAAATAATCGACGATTCAATGCTGTGCAAAGTTACGACCTCAAAACCAAACGAAACAACGAATTGCTGGCACCACAACGTATGTTAAACAAAATTTACCCACTCACAAATGGCGTCATTGCTTTTTCGGGCAAAAATATATTACGTGCCACTGCTACAAAATCAACAGCTGCACCAATCGTAGTTTCGGCCAACGATGAGTTGAAAATTATGCTCTACAATGGAAAAATTTCTTATCTAAATCCACTGAATATGCCTGAGCCGCGTTATATTTGGGTATCACTTTCGCCCGACAGTAAAAAAATTCTGTTTACAGCTGCTGGCAAAGGGACATATATTTGCGATTTAAATGGAAAAATCCTTAATTCGCTTGGCAGTATAAATGCTCCGGTTTGGTTCAATAACGATTATGTTGTTGCTATGGAAGATAAAGATGATGGTCATCGGGTTATTTCATCAAAAATAATTTTGATTTCGATTGCTAAAAAGACAAAAACAGATATTAGTACAACTGACAAAATAGCTATGTACCCCACCGTTTCGGGCAAAGCTAATCGCATAGCTTATCATACTGAAAATGGGGAGATTGAAGTGGTGGAGGTGAAACTCTAGACAACAGACAACTGACGACGGACAACAGATGTGATAATATGATGATTAATAGAATATTTCAAATTAAAAAATAAACTTGCAAAAAAAACAGCCTACTCCCTCTCATTTTTTAAAAGTCCCTCTCCCAATGAAGAGGTATTTAGGGTGAGGTCGATAGGGTTGGTATGAGGTCATAAAAAAAAATGAAAAAACTATACATTTTTTTGTATTTAGCTATTCAAATCAGCTTCGTTCAGGCTCAAAACCTGACTGGTGTAAAAATATATATCAACCCAGGTCATGGTGGTTTTGATGCCGACGATCGTAATGTGGTGATTGCACCATACGCATCGGGCGATAGAAATGGATTTTGGGAATCGCAGAGTAATCTGGATAAGGGATTTGCACTTCGCACCATGCTGCAAAGTGCTGGAGCTACTGTTGGTATGTCACGTACAACAAATACTACTGCCGACGATTTGTCACTTTCGCAGATTGTAACTATGGGCAATACTATGCAGTCCGATTTTTTTCTTTCCATACATACCAATGCAGGTAATGGCGTGGCTAGTTATGTACTGATGATTCACTACGGTTCTGATTTGAGCGATTCGCAAATTTACAATACATATAATCCGGGCAATACTACACAATTTGCTTTAAGCAATAAAAGTCGTGATATTAGCACCGAAATTGCCAAAAACCTCTATGCTAACCAAATCACTTCTTGGTCGTCGGGTTATCAGGTGCGTGGTGATAAAACATTTGCTCGTACCATTATGGGTTTTAGCGATGGATATGGTGTCTTGCGCGGTCTGGCAGTGCCCGGGGTAATTTCCGAAGGAGCTATGCACGATTATATTCCCGAAACCTATCGGCTTATGAATATGGAATACAAATGGCTTGAAGCGTGGAATTTTTACAAATCGTTTTGCAACTATTTTAATGGTGGTCAAATCACAACCGGCGTTATTGCTGGGCAAGTGCGCGACAGTCGCATAAAAAACGAATCAACTTACCATAAATTTGTGGGTAACGACCAAATGCTTCCACTCAATGGTGCTAAACTTACTTTGGTTGAAACCAACGAAACTTATACGGTGGATAATATGCAGAATGGCGTTTTTGTTTTTAAAAATCTAACACCCGGAACCTATCATGTAAAGGCCGAAAAAGATGGTTATTATGCTCAAACGGTGGAGCTTTTGGTTGCAGCTCATAATATTTCGCATAAAAATTTCTCTTTAAATCGCGTTCGCAACACAGCACCACAAGTGTTAAGTTATTCGCCCAATGTGGTTTTAACCGATAGTGTGGAGGCTTCTACAAGCATTTCTATGCAGTTCAATTGGGATATGGACATTGCTTCAACCGAACAAGCATTTAGTATTTCACCTTCAGTAATGGGTAAATTTAGCTGGGAAGATACTAATTACCGTATGCGTTTCACCCCTGACAAGCCACTCGACAAAAATACGGTTTACACAGTAACGCTCAACAAATCAGCTTCACACCCCGATAATCTGAGTATGACTTCTGATTTCACTTTCCAGTTCCGCACCAAAAGCCGTAATCGCCTCTCGTTAATTGCAGTTTATCCTTTCGATGGAAATAATAAAGTGTATTTTAATGCACCGTCGTTCCGACTTATTTTTGATAAAAAGCTGAATACAACAAATCTGTCCACAGCCATTCGTGTGCTCGACGATGCAAATAATGTGTTGGCAAAAGCAACAAGAAGTGTAGTTAATAATTCCATTTCAATGCCTTATGGCTCAACGTATTTTAATTTAACTGCTAATTTAGTTCCCGACAAAGAATATCGTTTGGTAATTGATGGCGATGTAGTTGACGAAGTGGGCATGCAAGTAGTTGAACCAATCAGTATTAAGTTTAAAACTTCGAATACATTGGTGACAACTCAACCCGTTGTGGAAACTTTCGAAACGTTGGCACTTGCGTACGATACTACACAAAATTGGGGAATTGGCACTGCTTCGGTAGCAATTAACTCGGTTAAACTTTTCGGCTCATATTCGAATCAACTAACTGCAACGTTTAATAAATTTACAAGTAGTGTGCGCTATGCCTTTGCAAATCCAATAACTGTAACTCCCGATAAAGTTATAGGGTTGCACATACTCGGAGATTTATCAGAAAGTCCACTGTTTTTAGAGTTAAAAAACGGCGATAATACTTTACTTGTAAAAATCTCCAACTTGAATTTTTACGGTTGGGAGTTTCACGAAGCTTCATTATCCGATTTACCTGCAGATAGAGTATATCAACTTACAGGCGTGCAAATCATGCGTGAAAAACCGATTCTTTTTGCTGCCAATTTAAATATTTCGTTGGATAATATGTTGCTTTATGACAAATCTGTATTGGCAGTTGACAATGTAAATCCTGATTATTTCATCAGCTATCCAAACCCTGCTTCTGAAATTATTCATATAAAAGGAATTATTGGGGGGAATGCAAAATTAAGTATTTATCAGATCAATGGTTCTTTAGTCAAAAAAGCCCTTGGTAATAAAATATCAGTAACAGATCTCGAATCTGGAACATATATCTTGAAAATAACAAATGATGATAAATGTGTCGCTCATCGGATATTTATAAAACGTTAAACAAGCAGGTTGAAATTAAAAAGGGTTAATTCATTACGAACTAACCCTTTTTAATTTTTAGTGACTTTTCCGGTAACTCAGCACGGCCAAACCGTTAAAAAACACAGCGAAACCACACAGCGCGGCAAAATGCCATTTTAAATCAATAAAGGTGCTGCCTTTCAGAAAAACAGACCGCAAAACTTCTACCATATACCGTAACGGACTGAAGCGGCTAAAAAACTGTAACCACTCGGGCATACTACTCACGGGAGTGTAAAGCCCGCTCAGAAAAATAAATGTAATTACAAAGAAGAACATCATAAACATACCTTGCTGAATTGTGTTTGCATAATTAGATATTACTAATCCGAAACCGGAAAAGGCCAAGACAAATACTGCAGCAAACAAATAAATTTGCAAATAACCTCCAGTGGATATCATTCTGTAAAATAGCCATGCCACGAAAAAACAAATCGTCAATACAATAAATCCAATAACCCAGTAAGGAATTAATTTTGAGAGAATAAGTGTAAATTTATTCACAGGTGTTACATTCATTTGCTCAATAGTGCCTTTTTCCTTTTCACCTACAATATTTAAGGCTGGCAAATATCCGGTTATCATGGCTAGCATCATCATCATGATGGCCGGAATCATTGTATATTTGTATTCTAGTCGGTAATTATATTTATAACGGGGAATAATTTCTATTCCGGGTCCTCTTACCTGAAGGGTATTCGATAACAATTTTTCTCGTATTTCGGCATTAAAATCGTTAACAATACTCACTAAATAAGCGCTACTAAGTCCACCTTTAACTCCATTTACAGTATTGGCCGAAATGAGAACTTCTGTTTTTTCATTCCTGAAAAGATTTTTTTCGAAATCGGGAGGAATAACCAGTATTACATCTGCATCATTTTCTTCTACACTTTTCAATGCCGTCAAATAGTTATCGGACACAAAGCTTATTCGAAAATGCCCTGATGAGGCGATTTTACTTATAAGTTTATCTGAATATGTGCTGTGATTATTGTCAACTATGGCAAGATTGACATTTTTGATTTCGAAATTAGCAACCAAGGGGAAAAGTGCCAACGCAACAAAAGGCAAAATAATAATTACACGTGGTAAAAACTTATTGCGCATTATTTGTTTGAATTCCTTTTCGAGCAAGTATTTTAACATAAGCTATAATGAAAGACATTAGAACAAAGATAAAAGATCAAAGACAAAATTCATCAAATCAATTGTTTTCTAACTTCAAAGTGCAAGCCAATTATGATGTTTGTTATATTCCTTAAACAATTGTATTATACATTTATAAGATACATTAGAATGAGTTATTTACGTCTAAACCAGCCCAAACAAGTTGGGTTTAAACTTGCTTTGGTACAAACTTTAGCTTAGTCAGACCAATTCCAATCAAAATCCAGAACAATTCGCGTATACGAGTACATAAACCAATGTATACACCTATACCCGCTGAGATTGACAAGAAACTAACTGCTAAAGCAAAACCACCTTCGCGTACGCCCATTTGCATGGGTGCAAAAAAGAAGATATTGGCTACCAAAGTTGCAAATGAAACAATCAAGATACATTGAACAAAGGTTATGTGAAAAGGCATAGGCATAATCATAAAAAAAACTTCCAAACAGGATATATATCTTGATAGCAATTCAACCCCTAAAGATAAAAAGAATTTTTTCTTATTATTGTTGTATAGATCTCCTATCAGAAAATCCATTTCTTCAATCCGTTCCTGATTTCGTACTTTGTAAATTCGAATTTTCTTACCAAAAAAAGGCAATTTACAACCCAACTTGATTACTTTACCGATAATACCCTTTTTATAAACAGTGAAACCCGAATAAATAAGTGCTACTGAACCGATAATCATAGCCCAAAGTATTATCTTAATTGATGTAGGAATTACAGGAACTATGGTTATAAATAGAGGCACTGACAAAAGCCAAAATATAAAGTGTGAAACATAATGCATCATTATGTAAAGTAAAACAGAAGAGGTAGCTTTATGGGTTCCTAAATCATCCTTTAATTGCATTGCCTTGTAAGGTTCGCCACCAATACCCAGGGGAGTAATATAATTTATAGCGTATGAGCTAACTGTTAGTTTAAATAAATGCCAGATGTTTGTTTTTTTTGAATCATCGTTACATACGCCGATGATAATTGATAACGATAAAGCATTTGTATAATATACAATTATCCAAATACTTATAACTGCAATAAACCACCATCCGGTTTGATTCAGATTATCAATAATGGCCGAAAAACCTAATTTATATGCCATGAAAAGCAATATTGCGATTCCCAGAATAAAAAAATAATCGCTAAACCTTTTATATTTATTCGACATATTAAACTTTTTAAAACTTACTAGTCACACATTTTTATTGAAATGATTTAAACAAACGTTCATACTTTACTTTTACAAAATAATTTAAAATGCCCAAAACCACAATTTCCCATACAAAATAAAACCAAACAACATTTAATAGTACTGATATAAAGAGCACATTGGCACGTGAAGTGAATGTCAAAAGATTAACAAGTGGCATCAGTTTTAAACTTGATGATCTAAGTGAATTTCGAACATCTTCTGGTATATCGTCATCATATTTTGCCTTAAATTGTTTCATCATCTTTTGAAGTTCTGGTGTCTGTCGTTCCTGATTTTTAGTATATGATATATAAAATATTGAAAAAAACTTGTTTACACCATTTGGCATCAGGGCTACTCTGGCTTTTATTGCTTCTGATGATTCGAATTCTTTCCCCTTTTCTTTGCTAACAAAAACAAGATGCAAGGTTTTGTAATAATCAGTTAATCCTGCTTGATTAATGTGGCTGTAAGCTGCCCAAAAAGCAATCGGAATAAAAAGCCAGGTATCAAACATTACGTTGGAACGGTGAATTAAAGCGATATAAATAACAAGAAACCAAAAATCACCTGCAAAACCATCTAGTATTCGACCAATTTCAGATTTTATTCCTGTTAAACGAGCTAATTGACCATCGGCACAGTCAAGTACATTGGCAAACAATAATAATAAAATGCCCGAAATTGCAAAAGTCAAAGAATAAGGGAAATAAAAAAATGCACCGCCGGCAGCTCCCACAAAAATAGAAAAAATTGTGACCATATTGGGTGTAATTCCAGTATTTTTAAGCGCTTTTGCAATAACAAATCCAATTGGGCGGTTTATGATTCTATCGACAATATTTTCAGTCTCAATTGTTTTTAATGATGATTCAAATTCTTTGTTCATATTTAATTATTGATGATTACATTATTCTCTTTAACTAAATTTATTCAGAGAATATAATCGGATGATAAAGTTAATGATTTAATTCAGACAGGTTTGATATATTGATCAAATTTATTGTTGAAATTATAGATTTCAGACAAATAATCATTATTGAAAGTATGAGGATTATTGCTTAATCGATTGTAATTAATTTCGCTTGTTCCCTTTATAAAATCTTCATAAGTCAGATTAAGCGTTAAAAAATTGACACTTATTTCTAAACGGTTAAAAAAGCTAATTATTTCAACTTCCAACACATCATAATCAATATTAAGAATTTTCGCAATTTGATGCATTTTATTATTAACGTTACTTACACCAATCTTATCAATGCAATTGTTGGCTGTAATATGCTTATGTAAATATACAAAGTAAGGCACAAAAAGGGCAACAGCATGACCATGGGGTAAATTGAAGTTGGATGTAAAACCATACGATAACGCATGTGGTGCAGTTGTTTTAGTAATATTAATTGCTTTACCTGCTAAATGTGAACCCTTACATATATTATTTAAAGCAGTTAAATCTCCAGCAATAGCTAATTCAAGGTTTTCCCACATTAGTTTCATTGCTTCTTCTGCGTACAACATTGATTCATCAGTTGCATGTATATTCCAGTAAGATTCTAAACCTTGAGCAAATGCATCGATTCCCGAAACTGCCATTTGATAATGGGATTGTCCACTCAACAGATGAGCATCTACAATGGCATGATTTGGCAATATTAATTCACTTTCAATAGATTCTTTTACATCGTTTTTGTAAACAACTGCAAAACAAGTGGCTTCACTACCTGTGCCTGCCGTAGTTGGAATTGCAATGAATGGAAGCTCAGTATCAATATTCTCATTAATAAAAAAATACTTTATTAATTTTGCCATATCAATCACACTTCCACCGCCTACTGCTATTATTAAATCGGAATTACTGTTTTTGAATTTATGATGACCAATTTCCGCTTCTTCAAATTTTGGGTTTACACTGAAGTCGGAATATTCTGTTACATAGTTATCAATTAAAAGTTTATCCAATACGTTTTTAGCACCGGATTTTTCGAAAGAATTTTTTCCTCTTACAAGAAATATATTTTTTTTATTATACTGCTGTACTATTGACTTCAATTCGGAAATCGAGCCACAATTTATTATGACCTTTTGATTCATTTTTGAAGTTCGTTCATAAATGCAATTTTATTCTCAAATGTGGTTTTAGTGGGTCGTCCCAATTCTTTTCTGGATCCTTGTTTTATTCTGATCTCAACGAATGATAAACATTTTTGACCAACCATTTCGGTCAAACTTTTAGATAATTGCTCGGGAGTAGCCACTTCACCAAATGATTTAATATTAAAGGTTTTAATGGTTTCCGAAATTGAGAACTTATGTGCAACAGTAGGTTGACCACCCACTGAATCATGGGCTCCATTGTTAAAAAGTATGATTTTTAAATTCTTGGGTGCCAATTCACCAATAATTGAATACCCACCAAGATGCATTAGTGCAGCTCCATCGCCTTCAAAACAATATACTTCTTTGTTTGGCTGAGCCAGTGCTATGCCTAAAGCAATATGCGAAGCATGCCCCATAGAGCCAACAGTAAGGAAATCGAAATTATGTCCCTGGTTTTTTGATTCTCTTAATTCAAAAAGCTCTCTTGATAACATGCCCGTTGTTGAAACAATTGTAGCATTCTCAGGCAATATTTCCAAACAATTTTTCAGTGCATCCTCTCTGGTCATTGTATAAGTGTTTTCAACTTTGTTTTTCAACTTATACGATTCGAAAGTGTTTTTTCGAACCACAATTGCCGTCGGGTTCAAATTAGTTTGAGCATATTGAACCGAGTTTTCAATAATACTTTTATAGTCTGAATTTTCATCAATTACCAGATAGTTAATTTCCATAGCATCTAATAATGGCAATGTTACTCTTCCTTGCTTTTTGTGTTGTGGCTCGTCTTTGATATCCGGCTCACCTCTCCAACCAATAAGCAATATCATAGGTATAGAGTAAACTTCTTTATCGGCTAAAGATAAAAGTGGATTAATCGCGTTTCCAATTCCTGAATTTTGCATGTAAACAAGTGGAATTTTCCCGGTTGCTAAATAATAACCCGCCCCTAAGGCAATTGCACCACCTTCATTGGCAGTAATAATATTTTTTTCGGCAGCAGTATTATCAGTTATATATGCACATATATCTTTCAATAATGAATCCGGAACACCTGCAAAAAAATCAACACTGTTATTGGTTAATTCGTTGTAAAAATCTTCTGTATTTATCATAAAAAAATTATTTAGTGCCCGGTATAAGTTCAAGAATTTGTTTTATACTTAAGCATTGATTGTCTGCGTCCAAAGAATTGTGATTTACTAATATAGACTTTGCCACATTCAACATGGCAGGATACGAAGCTCTTAACATGTGATTGGCATAAATAACAATATTTGCTCCCCATTCAGTCAATGTTTTTTCGGTAATATGGTTATATGTTGAAGGAACTAAAACTATCGGGGTGGTTTTATTTATCTTTCTGAATTTTTCACAAAACTCTTTGATATCTTCACCCGATTTCTCCTTGCTGTGAATCATAATTCCATCAGCACCTGCTGCTATATAGGCAAAGGCTCTTTCAAGTGAATCCTCAACACTTTTTCCGCAGATTAAACTTTCAATACGTGCAAAAATCATGAAATCGGAAGTAATTTGCGCTTTTTTACCCATCGAAATTTTTAAAGAAAATTCCTCAATGGTATCCTGCGTCTGCAATACTTCAGTGCCAAATAGTGAGTTCTTTTTTAACCCAATCTTGTCTTCAATAATGACTGCTGAAATTCCTAATCTTTCGAGAGTACGAACAGTAAAAACAAAGTGTTCGGGCTTACCACCGGTATCTCCATCGTATATTATTGGTTTGGTTGTACATTCTAAAATGTCATTAATCCCATGTAAGCGGGTTGTAATGTCAACTGCTTCAATATCGGGCTTGCCTTTCGATGTAGAATCAGTTAAACTTGAAGACCACATCCCATCAAACTCTTCGTTTATTCCATCTACCTGAATTTGAGTGTTCTCGCAAATTAAACCCGTTAAACCACTATGCGATTCTAAAATGCGAACCATGGGTTTTGAAGCAATTAATCTTTTAAGTCTTTTTAATCTGATGTCGGGGGTGGTGCCTATTTGCTTTATATTATTGTTTAAATTTGTAGATGAAATGCCTTTTGTATAGGGAACATCAATTAATTTACCTCCCCATTGCGACAAAGCATCAATAACTCTTTGGCGTGTTTGTTGCTGAATCCCTTCTTTCCAATCATCGCCATGAACCACAAAATCGGGTTTCAATATTTTAAGATTGGGGACATAATCCAGCGTTTCCTGAGCAACAACATTGTGGACTCCTTTAATATTCTCAATTATAATTTTTCTTTGTTCATAGTTCATATAAGGCAACCTTTTGTAACTTGCAATAGCCTTATCAGTAAGTAAACCGACAGTTACCTCTCCCAGTTTTTTTGCTTCATTTATTATGTTTAAATGTCCGGGATGTACTAAATCAGCACTCATTCCTACATATACTCTTTTCATTTTATTGTTTGTTTAAAAAATTCGTTTAGATTTTTATTGTTTGTTACTCAGCGTTTTCAATTATTAAATTGTAGTTTATTATTTCTTTTTTTTATCTACTATTAATCTCTCTTCATAAAGACACAAAATGAAGTATATTTATTATTAAGGCATTAACTTTGTT
>JFJP01045405.1_pt1 | contig 14803 bp, 17 predicted proteins | sample 431651 | NCBI WGS metagenome assembly JFJP01 (sample SAMN02602958, study PRJNA72255) | Microbial mat metagenome, whole genome shotgun sequencing project. | biome: fresh water; feature: sink hole; material: water; isolation source: purple microbial (photo- and chemosynthetic) mats found in...
GCAACGAGTCGGTGGATCCCGCCGTGATCATGAAGATGATGTTCCTTTTGTTTTTCGATGATGTGGCGAGCGAGCGGGAGCTGATGCGCATCATCGCCGAGCGCCTCGACTACATGTGGTTCCTTGGCTACGGGCTTGGCGACGAGATTCCCGATCACAGCGTTCTATCCAAGGCGCGTTCGCGCTGGGGCGTGGATGTGTTTGAGACCCTTTTTGCGCGGATCGTCGCACAGTGCAAAATGGCCGGGCTGATTGACGGGCGCAAGCTGCATGTCGATGGCAGCCTGGTGGATGCGAATGCTTCCAAGAACGCGGTCATCAAGGGGAGCCCGGAACTGATTGCGCAACTCCGGGAGCAGTTGCAGGGCGAGATGACCAAGCTCGATGAACCGGCGGATGATCGTCCGCGCAAGTATTACGAGCGCAAGAACAAGGGGCTTTTGAACAAGACGGATCCGGATGCGGCCATGGTCCGCAAGGGTGCTCTTGATAGCCGGGCGCGTTACAAGACCCACCGGGCCGTCGATGATGCCCATGGCGTGATCACGGCGACCGAGACGACACCGGGGGACGTGGAGGAGAACGCCAAGCTGATGGATCTTGTCGAGCAGCATGAACGCAATACCGGCAAGCAAGTTGAAACGGCCGTGGCCGACAACCAGTATGGCACGGCAGATAACTTCCGGGCCTGCCAGCAGCGCACTCGGGACGACGTGAAGGGATCTTCAGTTATGAGGACTTCGAGTACAATGCAGACAGCGATAGCTTTACCTGCCCGGCTGGCCAGGTGCTCACGCGCCGCAAGCACAAGAAGACGCGGATGGCCTATGAATATGCCTGCCAACGCTCGACCTGTTCAGCCTGCCCTCTGCGAGCACAATGTACCAGAGCCGCCGGGGGAATGGCCCGGAGCATAAAACGCCATTATCAACAAGAGGCGATTGATGCGGGACGGGCACAATCGCAATCCGTTGCGGCCAGGCGTGACCGGGTGCGCAGAAAGTGGCGCATGGAGGGGAGCTTTGCAGATGCAGCCAACAATCATGGCTTCAAGCGCGCCCGATGGCGAAGACTGTGGCGGCAGAGAATCCAGGACTACATGATCGCGACGGTGCAGAACGTCCGAATCCTGCTGCGGCATGCCGCAAACAAGCCCGCCGCGGCGGCAACAGCCCTGGACGCGCGCCTGCAGACCCTGTTGAGCCATGTAAAGGCCCTCCTGAAGCTCCAGGGCTGCTTGTGTGGCAACTCTGATTCTATGCGGCAACATACTTGAAAAGCATGTACCACAACCCCATCTTATGTTAAAAGATCAGTTCAGACGTGTTCGGGCAACACGCCGGCGAGATACGACCCCATAAGGCCTCGACCCCATAAGGCCTTTGGCACCCAAACAGTTCACGGCTCGAACACCTTGCTGGTGTGGCTGAAGAGGGTGCATGTGTTCGAACGGAACCTGCGGGCGGCGTGATGGACGGTTAATGGACTATCGGAGGTTTGCCCTTCGTCATGTCCTTCCATGCCTTTCGGCTCATGCCCTCGGGTTTTGGCACAATTGGCGGTTTGCCTTGCTGCTCACGCTTCGCGTTCTTCTTTGCCAGTTTGGCGAGCTTCTTGAATTCATCGGGACCAGGCATCACTCCGTTCATTTCACACCTCCGTTTGTTTACTCGTAAGAATCCGATATCGTCAGCTTACCGAATAGCCCGCCATGTACACACCGCTGCCACTCCTCCGAATCCAGGTCCGGGCCGTGGCCCTCGTGATCGTAGACGACTATCAAACTGCTGACAACCATTGACACCATTGACTTTGCTCATGATTTTGCCTCCTGCTCATGTTGTTCGTCATCCCGTCTGCGGCTTAATACCGTCAGACACGCACATCCCTCGTGCATTGGCACCATTCTGCGAATGGCCCAGCCCTGCTGCAGCAACTCGTTCAATTCTTTCAGGTTGTTGGTCCGAGTGCGCCGCCCCGAACCGCAATCAACCGTATGGAATGCATCAGCCCACGCCGGGAACACATCTTCTTCTGATGGACCGTGAAATTCTGACACCTGTCCGTCGCTTGCCTCCAGAGTCTCCACCGCCCTCTCATTGGCCAGGCTCGTCGCGGTATATCTCGTGAAGACAAGCAATAATACCCTCTGTTCTATCCCGTTCATGCGTATCTCCACTGTAGTCTCCTGGTTGCCTGGAGCGGCATGTCCATCAGCCATGGCGATTCCTCCAGAATGTCCCCGACCTCCCTCTGCGGTTTGCCGCTCCGTTCTGCCATCTCGACAACTTTCAGCAAGATGCGCCGTTCCTTGTTACTATCTAGCCGCCTTCCCCGGCAAACCCGCATCTGGATTGCCCGATCAATTATGTGCTTGGCTCTGTTCCACTTTGCTTCATTCCCTCAGCATTTCCGGTACTTGAGCACACCGGCCAGAACCCAGCAGTAGGCCCACACCCGCGTGTAAGCCCGCAACAACCCCATGACTACCGTATTGGTCTCGATATGGAACACCATCCAACCCCGCGTATATCTCATTTTTCACACCCTTTTGCTCAGCATGTCCAGTCGTCCTCCATCAAGTGTCTGACGGGAAGATACAACATCAACAAGGACATAGAGAGTCCGTATGGAATATTTCATCACAATAATTTCATACGGCCACGCTATGACCGCATGGTCTTGATATGCTTCCTGCAAAAGATTGAGAAAGGAGACGGGTATGAGCAGAATGAAGAGCGACTCGACAGGTCAGTTGGCTGCGGCAATCTATTCGATCACTTTGGCAACAGCACTACAGTACGCCTTCTCGAAAGGCAGGGCCTCATGGCTCAAACGCAGGGCCATCGAGAATGATCGGCTAACTGGCGATGTGAGGCGAATATCTAATAGCCGGCGCATCAAGGTCTTCATCCTTGACCGGGGCGGCATACTGGAAGCGTTCGCCTATCCTACCGGCGAGATCTTCATCACAAAGGATCTCAACGAGCTGTTGGACTATAAGGAAGCGTTGGCCGTTGCCATTCACGAAGCCGGACATGTCGTATACCAAAGCCAGACGCTCAGCAACATTGGACGGAACGGCGTCCTGCTGACACTCATCGGAAACGGTGCCTCGCCGGTCGTCAGCATGGCTGCATCGTTCCTAAGCGGCATGACCATCACGGCATGGCATGAACGGCTGCCCGATTCCTTCGCGGTTCGCCAGGGATATGGCCCGGCCCTTTCGTCTGCACTGGACAAGCTATACAAGGGTACGGATCCATTTCCGCGCACACTTTTGAATATGCCTGCACTTGCATTGGAAAAAATGGATGCGCTGTTCCACATCCATCCGGAAATCCAACATCGAATCAAATCACTTGCTCTGACATGAGGGTAGCCATATGTTCGGAAATATCAACGCGTTCATAAAGTGCAGGCAACGGCAATCGAGAAGAGCTGGTTTCTGGTCTAAAACGAAAGAAGAGTTCAACAATGAGCAATAAGACAAAGTCACAACTTGATGCGGAGAAGGTTGCAGCTGCATTTGCCGCGACTACATCCCAGGCAGAAGAGACCGTCAAAGACAAGAGCAAAACAGAGAAGGTTCTCAGGGATGCCATGAAGAAAGCTGAGGTGCTTCAGGGTCCGCTGGGGACAGTGTGGGAGAAGCTGACCCTGATGTTTGGCATTGTCAGAGCCTGGATCTCGGGCGAGTACACCGAGGTCCCTGTCGGATCCATCATTGCGATAGTCGCAGCACTCCTGTATTTTCTGCTGCCGCTGGATGTAATTCCAGACTTCATTCCAGTGCTTGGGTATCTGGATGACGTGTTCGTCATCGGACTGGTCTTTGCCCAGGTCTACGCAGACCTGGACAAGTACAAGGAGTGGCGAGATCTTCAGGGATCTGCCAAGGGCGAAGACCAGCCGGATGGAGACAAGGATATCGACGATGGCATCACGGCGTCTGACGAGAATGTCGAAATGGACGAGGATGGACGGGAATACGTGATGGCCCGCAATCCTGCAACCGGTGAAGCGGTACGGCGCTATCGGGACGGAATGGATGAAAATGGCGAACATTATCCTGACAGACGAGACAGACCTGGACTCTGGTGATGATGAGTATGGCGTGGTTCACAAAACCCTGACGGGGAAGAAATACCGCTGGGGCCGCAACCCGGCAACGGGCGAGAGAATCAAGGTCTTCGTCTGATGCGGTCGGGAGACGGGGGTGAGAAAGGAGGGACTGATGGCTAAGGCAAAGACAAAGGGTCTGGTTGATCCCGATATGGGAAAGCCGTGGTTAATTCGCCTGATCATGCGAATCCTGCGGCGGCGTGATCCGCGCAGATACTGAGCCTATACCCACGCGGCGTACTGAATAATCCAGTAGTCGATCTGGCCGTCCGCGCTGTGTTGCCACGACAAGACACGTGTTTCTGATTTCAGAAATACCAGCGCCGCCTCAATGTCGCCTCGATATCGGGTCCCGTCTTCTACAACAAGATCACCCATTCTGACCGAGTGCCTGCTACAGTACTCCCGCAGCTGACCGTCAACAACTGCGCACCATCCCCGCAATGCGGATGGGCTGGTTGGTGGTTCCTGACGGTAATGTGGGCGCAGATCGCGTTCCGGCTTCGTCCAATAGCTCCACCAACTGCTTGATGCTCCGTTCGCCTCCGTGGCGCTCTTGATCTCACCCACAAGCGCCTGACCATCGGCGCGAGCACCAAGGATATCCGGCGCACCCCGTCCGGGAGGGTCGACTTCGACAGTATCTCCTCGGCCTCGGTAGTGCGCTTCGATCCTGTCGCGAATGTGGTCGTATGTATGTGCCATTAGCGGTGTCTCCGACTCCACCCTGCTGTCTTGTCACGCACTGAACTCCTCGGGGCCAACATGACCTGTCCGACGACTAGGCCGATGACGAAGACGTCAGCTCTGCAACGAGAGCGTCGAACCGTGGCCTGACCTTGCGCAGTTTCTCGGTGGTTGCATCTAGCTGTGCGAGTTGATCTTGCTGCTCAGATAGTGCCTGTTCAAACACGGCCAATGCGGGGGCAAACTGCTCGAACAGCAACCTGTCATCCTCCATTACTTCGTAGACAGCACTGAAGTGTGCCTGAATGAAGCCACTGATGCTGGCTTTCGTCTCTGCGAGCTTCGCTTCGGCCTTGTGCTTTCTAACGATGTCAAGCAGGTCGCTGAATACCTGAATGGCAACTCCGAGTGGTCCCGCAAACTTCGAGATTCGGCCCGCCCACTTGGCAGCTCCCCACGGCTTAAACTTGAAGACCTTCCCCGTTGCCTTGGCTATAGCGTTGCGCGTAGCAAAGATGCCTTTCCTGATTGTGTCCACGTTCGTCTTGCCCAAAGCCTGTAGCCCCGCCTGTGCGCCCTTTCCAGCCTTCTGCCCAATCGCATCTATCGCCCGCTCGGAAGCCTGGAGGTGCGCATCGATCTCACGCTCGACGTCTTTGACAACGGTTGAGACGTCGTCGAAACAGCGGTCAATTCTCGTCTTGATAGTCAAGCGCAGTTTCTGGCCGCATTCGGGATCCGCGCCATCAACCCCTGCCTTGAATCCGACTTCGTCCTCAAGAAAAGGCAGAATCTGCATGGCATCCAAGGGTCTGAGCTTGCCCAGCAGTTCGTTCTCGGCGGCCTTGAGCTCATCGTAGAGATCCGCGCCACTACGCTTCACCTCTCGCCTCACTGCATCGATTCGCCCCCTGATGCGGGCGATATCCGTCTGGATTTCGACCTTGTGCAGCGAGAGAGACTCAAGCTCAACCTTAGCACTCACTATGTTGCTTGCTACTGTACTCGTGATGACATCAATCCCAGTCTTGGCAATGAGTTGGTCGCGGGACACGGATGAGAGAACATCAGCTGTTACCTTCTTGAGTTCTCCGATCCTGGAACGTTCCTCATAATCGTCCATCCTACTGAACCAGAAGTCGAGACCGCGACCGTTGGGATTGGCTGCGACGCAGACAGTCTTGACCACCTGACGCTCAGCTTCGCTCAAATCAATGAAACGACAGAGCTTCTCGATGAGGTTATCTTTCTTGATCCGGGCCTGCTGCGCAAACGAAGCCGCGTCGCGCAGATCAGACACCTCATCCATCTTGTTGATAACGAAGACTGTGGTAGATAGCTTATTCAGATCCCTCAGCAACCATCTAACTACCGAGCGGTGACTATCCTTCAGAGGATTGACTGCATCGACCACGTAGAAGATCAGGTGCGCTTCAGAAAGAACCTTTTTTGTGATGTCGCCATAGTAGATGGTTCTTCCCCTGTCGTCCTCCCTCTGCTTGTCACCGAAGAGCCCAGGTGTATCCAGTACCTCGCACCGTGTGTGAAAGCCTTCAGGATGATAGACCATGAGTTCATCCGTCGACTCGTCGGCGGCGATCTTCATGTCGTCAAACTTCTGCCCCAGCCATCCTGCCACAACCGTGGTCTTCCCATCCGCAAAGGCACCCACAATAGCAACGCGGAGTCGATCCTCTTCGATGCTTTTCAGAATCCGGGCGATCTTTGCCTGATCGTCCTCAGAACTGACTCCGATCTCCTTTAGATCGTCGACAATAGCCTGCAAGCGCAGGAGCGCATTTGAAACCGTGTCCTTGCTGGCATTGTATGCATCAAATGGTTCCATAGCTCTTCTCCTGTATTGTCATTTTGTATGTTTCCAATTCCCTTATGCTCTGCCGAAGCCTCTTATGAGCAACTCGCCCAGAGTCTAGCTCTGCTTGAATTCTTGTCAATGCTTCTGACTGGACCAGCTCCTTGACATGCGTCACAGTCTGGTCAGCGTATTCATTGAGACTCTTCTTCGCCTGGACCTTTATTTTTTTGAGTTTGGAATTTGCTTCATTCTGCGCATCCCTGATTTTGCTATCCCTTGACATGAATATTTTGATAACGCTCATGATTGCACCAACTACCGCACCGCCGACTGTGCCCCATGGACCCAGAAAAGAGCCTGCTAGAGCCCCAGAAGCAATACCCAGTGCTGCGCCACCGAGATCTTTCCAGTTGAGCTTCAGATTCCCGATCACGTCATCAAGGTCTAGTGACATCTGATCATTCTCAAAGGGAACGGACTCCTGAAACTCAACGCGGCCAAGATCCTCCTTCAGTTGCTTGAGTTCTTCCTGCACTGCCGAAAACAGGATATCGCATGCACTGCCGAAAACAGGATATCGCACGACTCCTTCTGAATGTCGATCAAACTCGACCTTAGCTCTTCCTGTTTACTCTTAGCAAGATCCTCGCTCTTTGGCTTGATCAGTTCCTTGCTGTCAAAATTCTCCACGATGATCTCGTGAATGCCATCCCGCAGCGCATTAAAGAATCGGTCCTGAGCTGTTTGTAGCTTCCGTCTGAACGATTGAGAGAACGTTGCTGAGTGTGATTCTATATTCTTTTCGCACTGGTTGATACGCTTCTCGGCCTTAGATAGCCAGACAGCCAGTCTTCCAGCTTCACTGTTGAGCGTCTCTGTCAGGTGCTCAACCTGTTGGAGAATTTTTCGCTTGTTGCTCTCGATGATCTCTTCTCTAAAGCGACCAAGATGGTCGTCGACCACCTCTTGGAGGGCATGAAGCTGAGAGAAATCCAGCATGGAATCTGCATCGCCAAAAATTTGCAAAAAACCGCTCTGCTGCCGCTTCAGGTCGTTCAACGGAGTCATTTGGTCATCCGAACGGTGTGAAGCGATCGTACTCTCGCCAGTACTCGTCAGTGCGAGCGCGAAGAAAGCCATCAGTCCGTGAAGACTACAGTTCCCGACGATCTGGTCGCCCCCGACGATTTGAGCGAGGTCGGTCTTCGTCTGTTCCCTGACGGCGACTTGGGAAGGGAAGGTCTGGTCGAGGGCTACCCGGTTCGTTTCGTCCTCGAATAGATCGGCCAGCCCACGCGAATTACTGACAATTAGAACTTTGGCATATTCACTCAAGTACTTCTTGATCTTTGCAGCAGTCCCTGTCTGCAGCTTAGTATCTGCTGCGTTCTTCGTGTAAAGCACAAGGTGAGCACGCGCAACTGCTTCGCGGATGCTATCCTCATATTTTGACTCATCTCCCTCGATACCGGGAACATCGATAATTTGAAACTCAAGTCCATCACGAAACAGCGAGTAAGATCGGTTGCCTTTCGTGAAGTCGGCCTGTCCTGTCCCAATGCTTCTGCCATCGACGGCGTGAACAGCCTCCCTACGGAGGTTGATTTCCTGTCTTCTGCGCAGAAACCCAGGAAGGTCATCACGAAGAACTGACACCAACTTCTGTCGGCCTGATCGTTCAAGAAGAGGCATGGCCGATATCATGGGAGCTCCGGGGCTGTGGTCACTTGCTGTGCCTTACCATCTCGTACGGAGTGAACGAGAAGCGCTCCTCCAACGAGGCCAAACAGACTGCCCACGAGGAACGCGATGAGAAGAGAGATGAAAAGCCTCCGTCCGAGTTTCTTTGATGCAAGTTTCTGGTGTTCAACGAGCGCGTGCAGTTCTTGCGCAGTATCAGTCGCGTGCATATCAATCCTCTCGTATAGCTCACCCAGTTCGCGAACCAACTGATCCGTTCGATCAACGAGATCGGAATCCTCGCCATCCACGACAGATTGCCTGTCCGTGATCTCGGCGTTTCGTTCGGGATCGTCATACAGAAGTCGGAGAGCTTCCAGGATGGTGCTCTTGCCTGCATTGGTTTCGCCGAAGAAGGCTATCGTAAACTTTTCCCACTCGGAGTGTTTCTCAACGTAGTCAAGCGACTCACTGAACTTGTGATGTGTCTCGGTGAGTCTCGCCCTGAGTCCCTCTACAATTCGGGATGCTTCTTCATCTTTGAACTCCAGATGCCCGATGTCGTCGAGCATACGCCCGACCCTTTCGCGCACGTCGGCATACACCGCACGACACCTCTCCTGAGAGGCCTTGCCTGCTTTACTCATCCCTTTCTCCTCCACTACTCACCTATAGTCACTCGATATAGCCTGGCTCACACCCATCAGGGCATCCCTGCCGCATCTTCTGGACCTCCTGCCGCAGTCGATCCACTAGCTCCTGTGGTTCGCGGGCGCGGATATGTCGCCCCCAGCCTAGAACCCAGCGCATCGCCTCCTCCAAGCTGGCTGAGGGGAACTCCAGCGTTCCACTGCCATCCCTCTTGGTCTTCTCCCTCTTGGTCTTCAGCTTCTGATCGGGGTGCCACTGCCGGGCTGAAATTCGGTGGGCAATTTCGGCGTCGAAACTGACCCTGATCTTGTGCAGAGGTTCGCTGCCGGTTCTGACAAACTGGCCAAAGGATTCCTGGATGCGTTGCTTGATGTGACGGGCTGAGAGCGGATGAAAGCGCACATCGGTCAGGGACATCCACTCAAATCGCGACAATGCGAACTGAGTGATGTCTTCATGGGGAGGAATGGAGGCCAGCACGTACCAGTCACCTCTGATGTTCGCTAGGTGGAAGGGATGAATTCTATACGACTTACTCTTCGGCTTGGCCTCAGCACGGTACGTCACGTCCAGAGCCAAATGTCGCCCAACTGCCTTGACAGCGGTGCGCCACATTTCCGGATCGATTGGGCGCGACGGATAGCCCACGAACGAGACATCGTGCGCGATGTCATCAGGCACAACAGAGATCATATCAGGCAATGAATCAGCAATCTTCTCCAGGATGGTGCCGAGTGTCTTGGCAATCGGTGTGCCTTCGTACACAGCGGCCAACTGCGAGCCCAGAGCCAAGGCCAGTAGATCGCCCTCGCTGACATTCAGTGCCGGCAGGAACCAGTTGGTGCCAGTGTAGTAGTAGCCCTGTTTGCCTCGATCATACTCAATTGGGGCACCCAGGCTGTATTTCATGAACTCAATATCGCGCTGGATTGTCTTCTGGGAGACTTCCCAATCCATCGCGAAACGCAGGCAGTTCGGATACCTCCGGTCCCGAATCGCCTCTTCCAACGCTTGAAGGCGTCTAAACTGTGTCTTGGATCTATCCATGTCCATGTTTTTCCTATCTCAGGGCAATATGACACAGTCACACGGACAATACGAGTCCGTATGTGCGTTATTTCGTATCCCTCGCGCTTCTTGATGATATTTGCCATCAGCCTGATGATGGATGAATGGGGACAGACCCGAATGGCGCTAAGATAGTCATGGTGCCACCTTATGGCGAGATCTGTGCGGGATCTCGATAAATGAGTGACGAGGCATTGTGAGGCGTTGATAGTTTTTCGGCCTTTTTTTAACGGCACGAGGTTCGGAGCGGTTTGGTCTCAGAGGGACTGCGTCGCGGGCAATGATCTCAAGCAGCCGGTTATACAGTTTTCTCGCCTTCTGCGGGGAAGGCGAGATGCGCATGGCTTGGTGGAAGCTGCGGGCGGCATCGACAGTGCCTTTGAAGCTTATCCTGGTGCGGGGCAGGCCATGCGTAGCGGCGGCCTGAGCAATCAAGCACCTGATGAAGTTATGTGCGATCAGGTATGCGAAGAGCTCTTTGCGTACCATCTCGGGTGTGCGGCATCGCAAGCACTCCATGCCCATCGTTGTCTTGAGATCCCGGAAGCCGAGTTCCAAATCCCAGCGTCGCAGATAGAGGGCCGCGATTCGTTCTGCGGGGTAAGCCACGGGATCGAGTAACGTGGTTGCGATCCAGAGCTCCCTGGTGCGAAAGCCTTTTATGTTCATTCGGGAATGAATGATGCGTATCGTGATTTCAGGCGGCATGGTCGCCCACTCTTCCGGCGTGATGGCTTGGCCTTTATGCTGCGGTGGGCGCTTCCAGGTAACGAGCCATTCGGATTGCCCGATGCGTTTGGCCTGACGCAAATTGACAGTCCGAGCCTGGTGGAGTCGGGCAACCATATCCACGCGACGCATCGGAAGCAAGGCCATGGCCGCATAGGCGCAAAATGCGCGGTCGCCCATAATGATGTCACCTGGCTCAAAATGCCCCCAGGCACTGGGAAACAAGCGAAAGTCATGGGCAGACCAAGGTGCATCGACAGCATGGAGCGTGGCTCCGCTGCCCAGAGACTGAATAGCTAGCACGCCCATGACAGGGAATCCGCATCCCGGTTTTTGACCGGAAGGGTATGGATAACGAGCGCGGTTCTCATCGGTGTCGGGCAACTGCACACTGGTTCCGTCCACGACTTTGACGGGCCGCTGCCAAGCTGGCATTTCCCGTGCTGCGAACCTGTCTGCCGCGCGCGCGGAGTCTTTCAAAGCCTCTTGCATGCACGCGAAGGGTAACCGGGCGCGGGCCTGGCAGTAAGCACTGCTACTCTCGTCAATGCGCAGACTGCCTGTCTCGCAGAATGCCTGAACCTGCCGCACGACCGCACGACAAGCCGTACCGGGCTGCAGGACCTGCCAAATGAAAAGCCAGAAGGTGCGTGTGCAATCAAACACACGCCTTCGGCTTCCGACCCCCTTCGGGGGCGCAGCCAGAACTTCTCGTGACAGAAATTGACTGCACTGCGATTGGATCTCTACAGCTGATTGCCAGCGCCCCCTGGTCTTTCGTTGACCGTAAGCCGCCAGTTTCCGTCGCCATGCGGGGAAGTATGGAGTATTCATAAGGCGGTATATATACCGCCCTATTGACAAGTCTGCCACATTAATCCCATGAATACTGAAGTTAAAACACTACGCGCGCAGTTCCGTAGACTCCAGAAGCAGATAAGCAATGCCGGCTTGATTAGTCACGGCTACGTTCAGGATCGCGGTCCGGGAGCCGGAGGACCCCATTACCAGTGGTCACGCAAGGAGAACAAAAAAACCGTCTCGGTCGCCCTTTCCGAAGAGCAGTATGCAGAGATGAAGCTGGCTATTGAAAACTGGAGACAGCTCCAGCAAACGCTCAAGAGCCTGCAACAGGTCTCCCGTGCTCTGATCTTCAGAACAACCCCCGACACCACACGACGCAACCCATTATCTGATCGTGTTTTAGGCACTAACTAAGCGCCATTCGGGACAGACCCATAATATGGTTGACGGGGGCGGTATTGGGGACGCATCTTTACGCGGTATTGGTATTGGGGACGCATCTTTACATTTGGCAATAGGGTTGTGCTGGGGGCTGGGGGTCTCGCCATTCGCCACTTGAATTGACGAGTGGTGGTGGGTGCGATTGTTGTTGAGCATGGGAATGGCTCTGAGAAGAGGATGGTGGCAGGCTTCTCGTCCCGGATTCATTGCCTGCATCTGGCTCTCGCGTTAATACTCGCAATCAGCGGGATTGTTGCTTTTCAAGCATTTTGCGGCCTTTGTCGGTCAGGCGGTATTTCTGGAGGCGGCTGGTGGGTTTGTCGGGGATGGTGCGCTCGATGACCCCGGCATCTATCAGAGGCAAGAGGTAGTTGGTTTGGAACGTCTTCCAGTGCTTCATGCCAAGCGCAGACATGATCGCTTTGGCAGATTGCGGTTGTCCCTTACAGCAAGTCGCGACTTGTGCGGTGACTTGTGCGGTGACTTGTGCGGTGACTTGTGCGGTGACTTCACCTGCGACTTGCGGGGTGACTTGTGGGGTATCTTGGTCGGTGACTTGCGGGGTCTTGCGGCGGATGGTGGTAACCCAGACGCCGGAGTCGAGGTGGATTTCGGGTTCCGGCAATCCGGCGTCGCGGCAGCGCTGGATCATGTCGCGGATGCCGGTACCCATGCGCTCGATGTATTTGGTGAGATAGAGCGGTTCGGCGATGAGCGGATTCGCGGGTACCGAGTGGTGTGGTTTCCTGAGCTTTTCGAGCGTTAGCCCGGGCGGCATGTGTCCGGGGTTCCAGACTTCGAGGCGGTCCTTGAACAGCATCACTTGCACGCTTGCATTGCTGGTATAGTCGCGATGGCAAACGGCATTGACGATGGCCTCGGCGACGACCTCTTGCGGAATCTCGTAGGCGGTGGGGACTTGCGCCCCCTGCGAACGGTCGCCGGTCCAGAGATCGATCTTGGACAGGACAAAGTCCTTGGCCTGCTCGATGAGTTCAAAGGCGGTGCCCTTGTAGACTTGATAGGATGGGATTGGTTTTTCGACCTCGAAGCCGTGGAAGTGGGCGCACCTGACCTCGGATGAGATCAGGAAGCGCTGCGGTTTGCGGGCAAATAGCAGGACGGCGGCATGGGTTGGACGGCCTTTGTCCAGCAGGTTGAGATGGGCAAGCACTTCTTCCGGCGGAGTGTTTTCCGCCAGTGGGAAACTGCGGCCGCGGCGGGCAAGGCCCAAAAAGCGGGAAACGCGGTCGAGATCAAGATCCTCCAAGGTTGCATTGCGGCAGGCGGTGGCATCGAAGGGCGTAAAGCGGATCAGCTCGCGTTCCTCCAGCAGCTTGATCAAGCTGGCATAAACAGCGGCGATCAACTCCTCGGCAGAGTTCACGCGGCGGCGTATCAGCCCGGCGCCAGCCTCGGCTATCAGCGCCTGCATTCGGGGGTGGCGTTGGGAATCGTCGTTACCCTTGATGAAGACGAGCCTGGTCTTGCCGAATTCCGTCGCCTTACGGAATTCGCGGTGGGTAGGCGAAAGGCTATCGGCATCCTGCCATCCGTATTCGCTTCCGAAGATACCCATATAGATGTCGCTGCGCTCCACCTCCTCCAGATAGCAGGCATCGGCACGGCGATCGGCCGCCGGCATATCCTCGAAAAGGAAGACCTCGAAAAACCGGCGCAACAAGGCATCCCCCTGCAGGTAGTCCCGCAGAGCTGCCCGTTCTTCCGCCAGTTCCTTCTGGACGCTGCTGATAAATATCCGGATTGGTTCCATATCGCGGTGTATGCTTATATCACAATCCAGAGGATTGTGAAGGTTTCTTTACCCTGTCCATCCTGTTAATTCTGTCGAAATGGTCACCTAAAGATTGTGTCATAATGGCCAAGTTATAAGCAAGGGTGCAGCTGCCCGATCGGGGTGAGTGACACCTTGGCAATCGAAATCGCGGCCGCGTCCTTGATATCCAAAGCCTTGAGCTTCAACAAGGCAGGGCCGGCTTTGGCGATCTCCACCACGCCCAGGCATTCCGTGCGGAAACGCAGGCGGTTAGCGTGCTTGTTACCGGTGCAGAATACCGGGAAGCGCCAGCTGGTTGCACCCAGCGTCAGCTCGAACTCGGACGCATCCCCCTCGGGAAGGCAATCGTACTCGAGGCTGAGGTTGAAAAGACCCTTGCCCAGGGCGTTGAAATGCCACTCGATGACGCTACCGGTAACGATTTGGTGCACGACATGGGCGTGGTGCCAGTCACCGAATTTTTCCATCCAGGACTTCTTCCTGGTGGCGCAATCCGTCAGTTTGGCAAACGGGGCCTGGAGCTGATTCGGCAGGTCGGAATAGACCGAGAAGGCGGTCGCCGCGCACGTGATGCCCCCTGGCATATCCAGCGCGATCACGGTGTGGGGTTGTTCAGGTGCCAGACTGGGGATGGTGATGGCGATCATGCCCTTTTTACGGGAAACCACAAGGCGCTTGCCGGTTGAAAGAATACTCGCCTTCTTGACCGTGCCCTTGATGCCGGGAACCAGGAGGGTGCCCCCGGTGGGCCAGTTCAGGATATGCAGGTAGAGCTTGCCCGTGGGCGAGCGGGTCGTCTCGTAGACCGCCTCGCCGTTGCGTTTGAGCCAGGCGCCCGCCCGGCGAAGGATCTCGGCGGATTCCTCGGGGATGACCCCTTTGCCGGTGGGCCCGACGTTGAGCAGGTAGGTTCCCCCAAGACTGGCCACCCGGACCAGGCGGGAGAGCAGCTCGGCCGGGCTCTTCCAGTGGTGGTCATTGACGGAGTAGGCCCAGGTGTCGTT
>JFJP01011300.1_pt1 | contig 14801 bp, 10 predicted proteins | sample 431651 | NCBI WGS metagenome assembly JFJP01 (sample SAMN02602958, study PRJNA72255) | Microbial mat metagenome, whole genome shotgun sequencing project. | biome: fresh water; feature: sink hole; material: water; isolation source: purple microbial (photo- and chemosynthetic) mats found in...
CACACTGTTGACAATGCCAGCCTCAATCAAGAAATCACGATTGATTTGCCCACTGCCATACAAAGAGGTTGTGCTTGTACCAACGGTAAAAGCCTGTAAATTATCGGCTAAGTTAAGTAATTTAACCCCATTTGTTGAGATTTCTGACGGTTTGAAACCAGTGGCTTTGGCAATTATCTCATTACTTTCAGTGGGGTGGGCTTGCCAATAATCTTGGGCTTCAAACCAAACCTTAATAAATGACCGTACCGCCTCGGGATGTTGCTCTACAAAATCCTGGCGAAAAATCGCCACATCTGCAATTAAACCAGGGGCATCTGCGCTGGAAAAAAGCAACTTATTTCCCTTATCAAGGCCATGGGTAATAAAAGGGTCAAAGGTCTGTCCTGCATCAATCAAGGTCGGGATGATGTCAGGTACTTGAGAGGTATCGACATTAACCGAAATAATATCATGAATAGTCATATCCTCGGTTTTTAACATCTGGCGAACCAATAATTCACCAAATGTACCAATCCCCATGCCAATCCGTTTACCCCGTAAATCGGCGATACTCGTAATCTCTGGGCGGGCAATAATAGCATCCGCGCCATTGGAGTAATCTGTTGCCATCACCACCTTAAACTCGCCAGGGCTGCGGCTATCTAAAATCAACGCATCATTGATGGTGGCGAAACCCATCTCTAATTTATGATTTTGCAGATCTTTTAGAATCTCTCCCAAATCACCATAAGTTTTATGTTCAACTTGCAGACCATATTTGGCATATAAACCTTTATCTTCTGCCACAAACAAAGGATACAAGCCTGGCCAAGAACCCCAACCAACCTTTATAGAGATAGGTTCAGGCGTGGGGGTGGCCGTACAAGCTGACAGTAACAGTACCAAAACAATCATCAAAACAAAGTTACAATTTTTTTCATCATTATTTTCCTATTTGCGTAGCCATACCTTTTTTGCTACAGTATCAATCACATAAATTTGAACATTTAAGAACGGAGTATTTCCATGATTATTACCATTGAGTATTGCCGTATTTGAAACTATGCACCTGAGGCCGTGAGCCTGTTACAGGAATTAACCGAAGATGCTTACTTGCATGTTAAGGTCGAGTCATTTCAGCTTATTCCCTCTAGCAAAGGGCGATTTGAAGTAAGTCTGGATGGGGAGTTAATTTACTCCAAAGCCGCGACGGGTCGTCATGGCGAAGTGGGAGAAATTTATAGCCTGATTAAAGCGAGAATGAAATAAATTTGTAGGGGTTCAAAATTTTGAACCCCTATTTAAGTCATGAAGCGTTATTCGAATTTTAACAGAAATTTGGGATTAATCACCTTAAAACTTAATCGTCCTAATTCGTTATCTTGTGCCTCAATGAGGGGCCTAATTACAATACCTTCGCGGTCTAACTGCGGATTAACCACACTTTTAGCCTCAGAGAGTGCGACTAAACTTTGTACCTCATCTGTTCCCAAAATGTAATCAGTTCGCAATATGGGTACAGTTTCTAATTCCATTTCTTGGGTGAGGGCCACAAACTCAGCATAGTTTAGATAACTATAACTCTCAATTTCCACGATATTAAAGATACGGAGTTGATGTTTCGGTAACTTATATTTATTACTTTGCACCCCTGGCCCAATAATCTCCCCCTGAATTGCTAGATTGCGCCCCATTGAGCGTAATTTAGTTTCTAGGTCAAGCTGGCGCGCCAGTTGCCAATGAATATTTTTTTCTGTTTCCTTAAGTTCCAAATTACGTGAACACACTCCAAATTCACCATCGTTTAGGTAATAAGTCGCGCTCGTCCCGTCCACTTTTTCCGTAATGTAACAAATCTTGCCTTGATTTTCAGGCCGCGTTAAAACGTCAGGCACGGATTGAATCCGTGTCTCATCGGTTTTGGGCATGAAACCAGGAAAACTCCCCTTAACCTCGCCACTCATATTGGCAGAAAGGGGTAGTTCATATTTCGTCACGCCCATGAGGTCGGTTACTTCTAAACCTTCAGGCAATGCCATGTCCGCGTAATTTTCTATAATGCTCAAAGGAAAAGCAATTCCTTGCGAAATTTGCCCTTTCATTTTGGCGGTTTTAATGCGGAACTGGCGCGGGCGGAGAAATTCAAACTCTGGTTTATCAGGTAACACGCTGTCAATTTCGCAATAAACACAGCTATCGCCCACCTGAAATTCCCCTTTTTTCACCACCAACTGCCACCCTAACACGGTGGCTTTTTCTATCATGTCCGCCCCTTCAATCGGCTCAAGGGCTTTAATCGTTTGGATTGACGCTAATTTTCTCATAATGTGTCACCTCTAGTGGATTATTCATTAGACATTATACCGATTTAATGATTTTCGCGTAGGGGCAGGGCTTGTCCCTGCCCGCAATGGGGGCAAGCACAAGGCATTGCCCCTACAAAATGCCAACGATTTTTTAATCAGTATAAACTCTATTTAGTTTTTAGTACATGGTCAGACAAGAATGTCCGACCTACCAACGGTAGAACAGACATTCTTGTCTGTTCTTAAATTTTCTGTATTTCGTAATTGTAGCAGGTTTGGCGCGATGATTCAACGTTAGGGTGAATTTGTTTCTAACCAACGGCGCAATAAAAAGAAATAAGTGTATGGGTCAATCACCGTATAGTTGGGATGAATGACCTGACCTTCATTATTTGTCACATGATTTTCGGCTTCATGAGCCTTAAGACGCTCGCGAATTTCCCATAAAAAGGTGGTTGAAAGAAAGGTTGAACGAAAGACCATGAAAGGTGGTCGGCCTTGCTTTAATACATCACGCCGATAAATTTGATGCACCAACTCCGCCGACGAGTCAGGCGTGCCGCCAAAAGCCAAAATAGGAATGGTCGATAATGGTACGCCGTTTTGCCAGCGTGGCCAGGGGTCATCGGTTTGAATGTCAATGCTTAACATGCCGACAGGCGTAAGATAGGCAAAGGCATCTAGCCGACTTTGCGACATTTGCGCGCCGTTGCCATTGATGATAAAGCCCATAATATCATAGCCATACAGACTGTAATATTTCTCGCTCCGCCACAGCCAACGTAGAAAGGTTAATTTGTCTGGCCCATCAGGGTTGATATAACCTGCACCAGAATTTGTGCCAACAATGTAATCTTGGTCGGTGGTGGTGGCGTAAAGATAGCTCATGATACCTGGAATTTCTTCTACCATGCCAGGGTTTAAGCCCCACGCTAAAGGGATTTTCCCCCGTTTTTCATCTAGCCAGGGCGAAACGCTGTAGTTTCCCAATAGCAGTTGAGTTGGGTGTACAATATCGTAATCTCCCACATAGAAGGTTAAAAAAGTGTGGTCGGCTGAAACTTTGCCTTCAGGGGTCAGATAGCCTAGCTCTTTGAGACTGGCCTCTGTAGGCGCGGGGGGGGCAGGGCGGGGCAGAGGCCGCGGCGCAAAATCATGGATACTAATGTTAGACATGGATAGGCCATTTACATCGCCACCGCCACCTTCCATGTAACCGCCATATTGGGCAAATAGCCATAAATATTCCCATTCGCCAGGAATAGCTTGATATTTACTGTTAGGGTCGCCCCCCGCAGGCGGCCCCGCATATTTTTCCCACCACGGATGAAAGCCCCAAATTTTAATTAAATTACCGTTGGCTTGTTGTGAGGCGGTTTGAATAATTTGTTCCAAAGTATGACGGTCTAGGCCGAGAGTTTGCTGCGGGTCATCAATGGGCAATTCATCCGCCCAGGGGTTAAGGTCAAAGGCAAAACTACGTTGTTGAACGGTGTAATCTCGCTCAAAGGCATAGACTCCACCCCGCGTCATTTGTTTTTGCGTATAGCGAATGGCAGGCCAACCATCTTCAATATAGCTTAATACGGTGGGGTTGGTTTTGCCTGCGGCTAAATAATTCTCTATTGCCCACAAATACGCGTCCACTTTGGTTGAACCTGATGAGGGCGTGGAGCTATCGGGGAGCGTTTTGGCATTAGGTTGAAACATGCCCACGAGTGATTTTTTGACCTGTAGGTGGTTGAGAATTTGGGGCGTAATCTCACTGCCATCACGCAATATAGCTAAATCTTCGACTCCCGCAATGGTGGTGGCGACATTTAAGGTCGCAGGTACGGCGTTATCCCAGACCACCACCCCACGCAGGCTCGGCGAAAAAGTAGTTAAAACCTCTTCTAAATTGGTCAGGGTGATGATTTTGGTATTGACTAACCAGCCGTAAGGTTGATTAACGGTTTGATATTTTTCTAGCCAAAACATATCCATGCTCGGTTTATTGTTGCGGGCGTGGTCTTGATTAAGGTATAGACGGGGTTGGTCACGGTTCACAATACCTTGTAAGGTGGCGAGAAACATGAGCGTGTCATAATCACGTAATAGGCCAGGAAAAGTTTTACCCATCGGTAGCGGGCCATCAATGGAACAACGTTTGCGTTTATCTTCAGGCTTAACCTTACAATCTTCAAAGTGATTGACATGCATGGCAGACGCATCAAATATGTAGAGATATTGCGGCGACGTGCTGGTGGGAAATATAACGGAACAATTCACGAAAGAATTGAGTAAAATCAGCGTAAATGTAAAAAATCGTAGTAATTTGGGTCGTGTCATCGGCTATATCTTCCTCATTAGTCATCCGATGACTAGCAGTCATCGGATGACTAAAAAGAAATTGAGTATGGCGTTACTGTTCTAACAACTCATTAATATCAATTAAACTCTTGATTTGCTCATCATGGTTCAGTAGAATAACGCCATGTGAAAAAAATTGGACATGAAAGCCTAAGGCTTTGGCTTGTAATAAAATGGTGTGAAACTCTGCGTCTGAAATAAATCGCTTATCTTGGGCGTTTAGTAAGATAATGTCAGTTTTAGCTAAAATGGCCGCTAGGTCTATTTTGCCGACATTTTGGGGGTGTAAACGTTCTCCATCGTGCAGATATAAATATTCACGTTCTGAAACATGTGGCACGTAGACATTGGTGGTGTAAACTTTGGCGGTTGGCGGAATGAGGGCGAGGGCTTCATAAATGGTGCTTTCATTTTCAAGGCGTTGCCAGTTTAAGGGGTCTGTCCAGGGGGTCAAGTTCAGGGTTAAATAGATATTGATACATAATGTAATCAAGAGTCCCCATTTGAAATAGTGACCATGTTTTACTCGGTCAAGGCGGCGAAAGATAGCTTCTGTGCCATAAATTGCGCTGATAAACACAAAGGGCATGGTGGCTGAAATATATTGATACATAATGGTGCGCTGGGCATAGTGGCTTGATAATAAATTGTAAGCCATAGAGGGCAGCGCAGGTAATAAGTTGAGGGGGCTGAGGAAGGATAGAAACATGACGGGCATGAATAAATCATTAAAATATAGCTTGATGTCATGGCCTCGTTCTAATATCATAATCCTTAATACATAGATAGGGTGGAGGAGCATTGTTTTGACCATGCCTAGCGGTGTTGCCCCTAACCAGCCATATCGTTCTAGGGTGTCTGAGGGGCCGCCACGAATGAAGGGCATGATGATAAAGAGGGTTAATAATGAAGTAAGAATGCCGATAATCAGCCATGAGAGGCCAAAACGGGTGAATTTTTTGGCGGTGGCGGTTAGGCCGAAAGCGGCTATGGTTAGCCCCATTTCTTCTTTGCTGAATAGGGCCAAGATGAGCCACATGGTTGCTTGTTGCGGTTTGTAACTATCTATTGCATCGGCGGCCATGAGGAAAAATAAAACGACGGCTGCTTCCCAATGAAAATCAAAGCGATTGATAAAACCGATGGCGGGGTGTAATAAATAGGCGACGGCAAAAACGAGGCCCGCTAAGGGGGTTTGCAAACGGCGGGTGGCGAGGCGATAAATGGGAATTGCACCTAAGGCCAGCACCATAGTTTGAAACATTAATAGCCAATAAACGGAAGGGTAGATGAGATATAAAAGGGCTAAGACGGCCATGATGGGCTGAAAATGGTCGCCTAAAACATTGGCGACTTCCACCGAACTAGCAAAGCCCCGTCCTTGCGAAATATTCCAAATTACTTGGTCTTTGATGCCTAAATCATAGCCCGTTGAGTTGAAATAAAGATGACGGTATATAACCATTTGCCCGTATAGCACAATATAAAGGCCAATGAAGAGGGTGAGTAGCGCAATACTACTTAACTCTAGCCGAGTTTTCGGTTTTGTGGCGGGGGTGAGGGGATTTCGCATGATTTGTATTAAACTTGATTAAGGTTCTGCATGGGGCGAGTTTCGGTGAGATAAATGAATAAGCCTGCTATCAATAAATTACCTATAACTGTGCCGCCATTGCGCCCCCAATCAAAATTTTGCCCTTGCGCTAATATGCCATAGACGAGGGCGAGTAAAGTAATAAGGGGTAATTTTTGCGGGAAGTAGGGTGGGGTGAGTAAAGTTGATGTAATATAGATAAATGCGGGGAGGGTAAATATCATCCAATAAGGCCATGAAATGGGGTTTAAGAGGGTGATAATGGTGGTAATGAGCATAAAATGATAGAGTGGGGGGTGTTTTCGGGTGCGATAGAGCATGAAGGTAAACATTATTAAGCAGAAGCCCCAAATGGCTTTGGCTAGGGTTAAGTTGCTTAATTTGGCTAAGGTGGCTAGTAATGAAACGTTATATTTGGAGATGAGGAGTTCTACGGAGGAATCAAATAGGCTGGTGAGCCAGGCGATATTTTCCGTTAGGGTGAAGGGGAGGCCATGATACGCCACTAAAAAAATATTGAAGAAAATAAAACTTATTAATATATTGACTAACAGGCGATACCTTTTTTGGAAAATGAGCAGGGGAATAAATAGGAGGCTGTAAAGTTTGAATAGAATGGCTAGGCAAAGGATAATCCCCGTAATGAACTGTAGCTTTTGGGTGCGGTAGGGTAACATTAAGGTAAAAGTAAGGAGCAACCATAAGGGGACGATGTTAATTTGGCCTAATTTGAGTTCATCACGCAAGCCCATGGCATAAAAAAGTAAGGTTAGAAAGAAAAGAGCAACGATAGGGTGGATATATTTTTTGGGGTTGGTTATGTCAGGGCGGTGGGCGCGCATGACTTCTTGGGCGATGAAAATGAGTAAACAAATCCAAGCGATGACCGAAATAAAATAAAATAATTTGGTTGACCAAGCAAAACTTATTTGGTTGATGGTAAAACCGAAGATGAGGGAAACTACGGGGGCGTATTTGAATTGATAAAAACCTGTTACATCATAGACTGTTTTATGGCTTAAGGTTTTTTGGCCTGCTTGATAATACACTTCAAAATCAGAAAAATTAGGTTGTTGATGGGGGTTGGCGAAAATGAAAATAACCCATAGTAGGGTTATAAATATGAGGATAATTAAATGGGGTGGTTTGGGTGTTACAATAGACAATCGTTATTTTCCTTTAAATTTAACCTTATTCGCTCGGTAAGTCACTAATTAAGAAAAACATGACAATTCCCCACAGTGTAAAAATTATTAACCCTACGAGGCCAACGATACGTAAATCAGTGATGAGCGCGGTGAGTAGCCACATGATAGCTCCGCCGATGCCAAAAATGAGGAGCGTCGCCATCGTTGCGCGTAGAATAAACCAAGCGGTGGGCGGCACGGAGCCAAATTTGAGCATGGCGGGAATGAAATAGGCTATAACGCCGCCCCAACTGGCGAGAGTGAGGATAATGAGGCTGGCGGTGAGGGGAACACTACCAACAAAACTCCATGCGGCCCAAATGAGGCCACCTCCCAGGGCGAAGATGCCTAAGCTGGCGGGCGCAGTGCGAACCAGAAACCAGGTGGTTACATATTGTTGGCTCACCTCGCCACTGCCCCAGCAGGTGTCGCATAATTCTTTGATGGTTTTGACTTTGCCACTGGGAATTTCACCCGTTTGTTTGCAGCGGAGGCATTTGCTGCCGTCGGGTAGGCGTTTACTGCCGCCGCAGTCAGGGCAGGTGATGGTTTGGGGTTGGATACTTTCTTTTTGGCCTGTGCCATGACAGGTTTGACAAATGGGCATAAGGATTTACTTTAGGTTAAGGATTGGAGTCGTTTCTGTAATTCCGCAATAATGCGGTCTTTTTCGGATAGTTCTTGTTCTTTAGCCACAATGGTTTGCTCTTTTTCGGATAGTTCTTGTTCTTTAGCCACAATGGTTTGCTCTTTTTTGGTGAGGGCTTGCTCTTTTTCCCACAATAATTGGTCACGTTGGGCTAAGTCGCGCTCCATGATTTGTAACCCTTCTATTATTTCATCTTCCGCGTCCATGATTTGCCGCATTTCATGGTTGCTCATGGCTCGTTGCAGGCGGCGCACAATCTTACGGTATTTTTTGGGATATTTCGCTTCATTGATGGTTAAAATGTGGTCATTGGCGGTGGTTTGGTGTTGGTCAAAAATTGCCAATAACCGTTCCACGTCACTTTTATGGTCAGGTCGCAGGTGAGCAATTTGAATCACATAGCTGTCATGGGTCAAACTTTCAATAAATTCCTCTTGGGTCTCAATTTTCTTACCCGTTGTTAAATCGTAATATTCCCGTGCTACTTTGATAATGGGCGCGGTGGTGTGTGCCAATTGATAGCCCAAGAAGTAAATCGTAATAATTGGCATTCCTTTGCGGGAGGTGTTGCCTTTGTCATCAGTGGCGAGATAACTATTGGCTTTATCTTGATATTGTTCGCCCAAATACCGCCGAAAGCGCATGATGTCGGTGGCAAATTTCGCTTTTTGAATTTCTATTAAAATTTGTTTGTATGTACCGTCAGCTTTCTTGATTTTAGCGGAGAAATCCAGCCGATACACGGTTAAAAAACGTTGTTCGATAAAAACGCTACTTTCTTGAGGTAAAAAGGTTAAACTTTCAATCTCTTCCCCGATAATGGTAGAGATAATCAATTTGGCAATCGCCTCATCTTCCATCAAATATTTGAAGACCACATCATAAATAGGATTAGCAATCTGTAACATATTCACCTCCTGTTAGTCTAAGTCGTTAGTGTAGCATAAATTAGGGCATGGGAAAAATAAAGCCCCCACAATTAGCTAACTGTGAGGGCAAAATTACAAGATTGTAATTGAACAGAGTTGGTTATTGGCTGAAGCTATTTTGGGCAATCACCTTTAGGACAACACTGCCTTAACTATAATTTCTTTTTTCCCATTCGTAGGCAAAGGAATAACGTCACCCGTTACGGCTTGACCATCTACCGTTAGCGAAATGGTGTTACCCGCGCCTGCCCGTTCAATCGTAATACGGTAAGTTACTCCCTGGAATAATCGTTGGGTTTCAAAACCAGACCAACTTTGCGGCACGATAGGCGCAACCTGTAAGCCCTTGTAAGTTGGGCGAATCCCCAAAATCCATTGGGTAATTGCCACATAGTTCCAGGCCGCCGTACCACTTAACCATGAATTTTTGGCCTCACCATGCGAAACCGCGTCACGTCCCGCAATCATCTGCGAATAGACATACGGCTCACAGCGGTGGACTTCACTGATTTTTTCGCGTGCTGAGGGGTTTATCCGTAGATAATAATCGTATGCTTGGTCGCCATGTCCCATCATGGCTTCGGCAATCATCAGCCAGGGATTGGTATGACAGAAAATGCCGGCGTTTTCCTTATAGCCTGGTGGATAGGACGAGACTTCGCCGAGGTGAATGTAATATTGGGAATAGGCAGGTTGTAATAATACAATGCCATGTGGCGTGGCTAATCGTTCTCGCACGGAGGCCAACGCTTTTTCCACATGCCCCGTCGTCAGGCCAATGCCGGCGATAGAACAAAAGCCTTGTGGCTCAAGGAAAATTTGCCCCTCAACACATTCATGCGAACCCACTTTATTACCAAAATCGTCATACGCTCGTAAGAACCATTCCCCGTCCCAGCCTTCCTTAAGGGTGGTCTCCGCAATGCCTGCGGCTTGTTGACGATACATTTCGGCTTCAGCGGTTAAGCCTCGTTGCGCCGCGAGGTCGGCCATTTCGTTGGCGGCCTTAACAAATAAGCCCGCAATGAAAACCGACTCTGCCACTTTGCCATCTTTATTGGTCGTGGTTTGGAAGGACTCGCCTGGCTCAGAGGAAAAGGCGTTCAGGTTCAAACAATCATTCCAATCGGCGCGGCCAATCAGCGGTAAACCATGTGGCCCTAAGCGGTCAAGGGTGTAACGAATACTTCGTTGCAGGTGGTCATAGAGGGGTTTTTCGCTGCCAGGCTCATTATCGTATGTTACTAACTCATCTAAAATAGTCCAGTCACCCGTTTCTTTTAAATAAGCCACTACGCCCAACACCAGCCACAGCGGGTCATCATTAAAGTTAGTTCCAACCGCATTATTACCCCGTTTGGTTAGGGGTTGATATTGGTGATATGCGCCACCCGTTTCCATTTGGGTCGCGGCCACATCTAGGATACGTTCTCGCGCCCGTTGCGGAATCATGTGGACAAAGCCCAATAAATCCTGCGCCGAGTCGCGGAAGCCCATGCCGCGCCCAATGCCCGACTCGTAATAAGAGGCCGAACGGGACATGTTGAATGTGACCATACATTGGTAAGCGTTCCAAATATTAACCATGCGGGTCGTGTGTTCATCAGGTGTTTGGACTTGGAAGATGTCTAACAAACCATTCCAGTGGACGCTTAAAGTATTAAAAGCCGCTTGGACATTTTTGGGGTCAAGATAATGAGCAATGGTCTTTTTGACCGTTTGCTTATTAATGGTTTGTGAGCCAACGGGGTTAAACTTGTCCTCTTTCGGGGTTTCGTGATAGCCCAGCACGAAGATAATTTGGCGGGTTTCCCCTGCGGCGAGGGTTAATTCAACATGGTGTGACCCCATCGGGGCCCAGCCATGCGCGTGGGAGTTGGTAGATTGTCCTTTTTCCACCACTATGGGTTTATCCCAACCGCGATATGGCCCTAAAAAGGCTTCACGTTGCGTATCAAACCCCGCCAATTTTTCGGAACATGCGAAATAAGCAAAATGGTCGCGCCGTTCTCGATACTCTGTTTTATGATAGATAACGCCATCTTCTACCTCAACTTGACCCGTGCTGAAATTTCGTTGGTAGTTGGTGGCATCGTCATTCGCTTCCCATAGACAAAATTCAATGCTGGAAAAAACGGATAATTTGGCAGGTTCGGCGCGCTCATTGGTTAGGGTGTGTTCCCATACTTCCAAATTTTCGCCCATTGGAACAAAATAGCGGGTTTGCGCTTTAATTTGGGCGTAGGTTGAGCCAATGGTGGTGTAGCCGAGTCCATGCCGACAGCTGTAATCTTCTGTTTCATGGCGGGTGGGTTGCCAACTGGGTGACCAAAAACTACCGCTAACATCATCACGTAGATAAAGGTAACGTCCGCCAAAATCAAGGGGAACGTTGTTGTAGCGATAGCGCGTAATACGGCGTAAGCGGGCATCGCGGTAAAAGGAATATCCGCCTGCGGTGTTGGAAATAAGTCCAAAATAAGCCTCACATCCTAAATAGTTAATCCAGGGTAAGGGGGTGTCGGGTCGCGTGATGACATATTCGCGATGAGCATCATCAAAATATCCGTAATTCATCTAACTTGATTCTCCGTAAAATATTGCACCATGTTTGTTTTTGGTGTTAAGAATTAACTGAACAAAGTAAAAAAAACAACTTGTTGTGATTTTCTGTATTGTGGGGGGGTAAGTTGGAGTGCGAACCTAAAAGTTCGCACTCCTGAAAAGCCAATGGGGTAAGGTTATTCTTTCACCGACCCCATGGCAATACCGCTAACAATGTACTTCGAGAAAATAACATAAATGATAATAATTGGGACGATGGTGGCGGCGAGTCCCAAATAAATTGACCCAAACTCTGTCCGATAGGTATCGCCGCGTAAGGTTTGGACTAACATGGGTAAGGTGTATTTTTCTTGGGAGGTAATGAGGATAAAGGGGTTAAAGAAGTTGTTCCACGAAGCGATGAAGGCGAAAATCCCCATGGTGACGGCCCCTGGCATGGCAATCGGTAGCATAATAAAGTGAAATATGGCTAGTTCACTTGCTCCGTCCACTCGACCTGCGTCAATGAGGTCGCGGATAACGACTGATTCGAGGTATTGCTTGGCAAAAAAGACCGAGCCAGCGTTAGCAATGGTGGGCAAAATGAGGGAAGCGTAATTATCGGTGAGTCCCAATTTTGACATATACTGATAGAAACCGATGATGGAAAGTTGCATCGGGATGAGTACCAGAATGACGATAAAATTGGAAAAAAATTGTTTCCCTTTGAAGTTATAGACCACAATACCATACGACGTGAGCAGAGCGAAATAAACTGTTAAAAAGGTTGAGGAGACCGCGAGAGTCATACTATTAAAAAATCCTCGCCACAGATAAAGCCCCTTGCCTTCGAGAATGTAATAATTCTCAAGTAAATGGGTACTAGGTAATATCCCAATGCCCTGGTTAATTTCAATGGTAGAGCGAGTGGCATTGACTAGGAGTAACCAAATTGGCACAATGGTTACAATGAGTAGCGCGAAAAGACAAACGTATATCCCGCCACGTAAGATATTGGTGGTTAATCTGTAATTACTTTGCATGATAGTCTCTCCAGAATTTCACTTGGTTAATGGAGCATTAGTCTTTTTCTCGTAAGAAATAGAAAATGCCGAAGGCAAAGACACAGGTCATAATGAAAACGAGCATACCTACCGACGAAGCGGCCCCAATGTGACCTTTACTACTGCTAAATTTGAGGTACATTAGGATATTATTCGTCATAATTGAGCCACTGGGTGAGCCTCGTCCATCGGTTAAAAGATAGGGAATATCAAACATTTGCATCCCACCAACCAATGAGGTAACAAAGAGGTAAACCAGAATGGGTTTTAACAACGGAATTGTAATATTCCAAAACATTTGGCTTTCGGTGGCCCCGTCCATCATGGCCGATTCGTAGAGTGATTCTGGGATGGCAGTCATGCCCGCCATTAGCAGAATAATGGTTGCGCCAAACCACATCCACCATTGAATGAAAATAACCAGAGTACGAGCAATGTTTTGGTTTTGTAAAAACTGCATGGCTTCAGGTAATATCTCCATGCGGACGAGAAATTGATTGACTGGGCCGTAGTAGCCAAATAGACTAAAGAACAAGGCAGCAATGGAGGCGGGCATCAATAAGTTGGGCAAAAAGAAGATGGCTCGCCAAATCCCCGCGCCTTTAATGTTGAGGCGAAGACTAGTAAACCAAACTGATAACACCATGGCTACACCAATTTGCGGGATAAAGTTTAATATCCACAGTAGCCAAGTGTTTTTGACGGCATTCATGAAAATATCATCATTAAATAAGTTGGTGAAGTTTTTGAAACCGACAATATTGACCTGTTTACTCATTAAGGTAGTATCGGTAAAACTCAGGTATAGGGTGTTCACAACGGGGTAAAAGCCAAATATCAGGAAGGCGATGATGAAAGGGGTGATAAAAAGGTAGCCGTAATGGTCTTGTTTGAATTTCATTTGTAGCATGGTCTGACTCCTCTAAAATGGGCTAAATTTTTAGACCTCACAGGTTTTTTTAACCTGTGAGGTCTTTCATTATAATAGGTTACTTGATAGTTAGGTCAGGGAATTCAGTACGGAGACTATCTTTCCAAGTGGTCCACATTTCCTCTACGGTCATTTTGCCATTGAGGTATTGGTTCAAGGGGTCATTCAACGCACGTTGAATGGCATCATCAGAACCGGTCATCAATTTGGCACTGACGGCAGGGGCAGCTTTGGCAAAACCAGCGTAGGAGTTTTGACCGGCTAAGAATTTGCTCAGGTCAGAGTTATCGAAAGAAGGAATGATTTTGTCCACGACGATTTGGCTGGAAACAAAGTCACCAGCAGCTTGTTGTTGGTCAGCAGCAACGGCGGGGTCAATCTTCTTGAGATATTCGTTGGAATAAACGCCCGTGGCCCAGTTGGTTAAGTTTCCTTCATCGATGGTCGCGAAACGGATGAAATCTTTGGCTAAATCTTGATTGGTACTTTCAGCAATGGTGCCAAGCCAAGTGCCACCCCATTGATAGGGTAGGGGGCCGGGAATGACAGCCCAATCGCCAGCCGTATTGGTAGAGCCGTCGGCAGAGGCGGCATTTTTGGCGAGAACGTAGGTCAAGCCCCAAGTTGGGAGGAAGTAGGTGAAGACTTGCTTGGGTGTGCCTTTCGCATCTTTCAAGCTATCGTTCATGCCCGCAAACCAACCTTCTTGCCATTGTTGGGCTTGGGCTTCATAACCTTCGTCACGGAAGAGTTTGGCTGTTTCGATATATTTTGTGACCATGGGGTCAATGACGAGAGCATCATCCACAATCCAGGGTTGAGCGCGGTTGGTGAAGAAGAGTTGTTGGTAATCACCACTAGAGGCAACCATGTAAGTGTTGCCAGCAGATTTTTCTTTGACGACAGCCGCAGCGGCCGTGAATTTGTCAAAGTCAGCGAGGAGAGCCTGAATTTTGTCGGGGTCATCGGTGCCAAAATATTGTTTGGCGAGGCTACGGCGATAGAACAACGCACCGGGCGTGGCTTGGTAGGCGAGGGCTTTGAGGACACCCTCTTTACTACCGACATCAGTCACAAAGGGATAGATTTTGGCTTTTTCTACATCAGGCATGAGTGAGCCAATGTCAGACAATAAATCAGATTCGACATACTCTCGCACAAAAGCGGCTTCGAGAGCAATGACATCAGGGGCATCAGCCGTGCCGAGTGACGCTTTGAGTTTGGTTTGATATTCACCTGAACCCATGGGGATCATGGTGTAGA
>JFJP01008338.1_pt1 | contig 14798 bp, 11 predicted proteins | sample 431651 | NCBI WGS metagenome assembly JFJP01 (sample SAMN02602958, study PRJNA72255) | Microbial mat metagenome, whole genome shotgun sequencing project. | biome: fresh water; feature: sink hole; material: water; isolation source: purple microbial (photo- and chemosynthetic) mats found in...
ATTGCGCCACTGAGTGCCAACTGGCGCGCGCTGATCGGGTTTGCCGCCAGTTATTACCAACGCTCGGCGGGCGAAGTGGCGCTGGCCGCCTTGCCACCGCAACTGCGCGACCTGAACACGGCGCAACTGGCGCGTCGCCTGGCCCGCCCGGTTAGCCCGGCTAGCCCGGCCAGCCCGGCTAACCAGGCCAGCCAGACCGGCCAGACCGGCCAGACCGGCGGGTCGAAACCGCCCGCGCGCACCAGTCCGGCCAGCGCCACGGCAGATCCTCCAGGCCGGATGCCCACCATTGGTGGCGCGGCGCAGTTGGCCCAGGTTCAACCCGGCCCGGCCGACCCGGATGCTGTCAGCGTCGTGAATGCGATGGCTCCGGTCGCTCTGACCGCCGAGCAGGAAAGGGCGATTGCCCAATTTCACTTGAATGGCGGGCCATTTTTGCTGTTTGGTGCCACCGGCAGCGGCAAGACTGAGGTGTTCATGCGCTGCACCGCTGACCTGCTGGGCGCCGCCGGCGATGCGCAGGCGCTGATCATGGTGCCCGAGATCAATCTGACACCGCAACTCGAAGCCCGCTTCAAGGCCCGTTTTGGCCCGGTTTATGGCGACGGGGCGGTGGTGTCGATGCACAGCGGCATGACCCCGGCGCAGCGCCTGAAAAGCTGGCTGGCGGCGCACAGCGGCAGCGCCCGGATTGTGCTGGGCACGCGCATGGCGGTGTTTGCGTCGATGCCACACCTGAAACTGATTGTGATTGACGAAGAGCACGACCCCAGCTACAAAAGCCACGAGGGGGCACGCTACTCGGCGCGCGACCTGGCCATTTACCGGGCTCGGCTGGAAGGGGCCAAAGTGCTGCTGGGCTCGGCCACGCCGTCGCTGGAGAGCTGGTACCACAGCCGCCCGGCGACAGAAGGCGGACGCTACCAGCGGCTGGAGATGCCCAGCCGGGTCGGCAGCGCCCCGCTGCCGCCGCACAACCCCGGCGAGGTGGCGCAAGCCGAAACGCCAAAGCCCCCATCAACGCCCACCTCAAAGCCGCAACCCGCCCCCAACGCAGTGACGGCAGCCGCTGCTGACCCGAGCGCCGGATTGGCTGGCGCAGCCTTGCCGCTGGTGCGCCGGGTGGACATGAACCACCAGCCCAAGGGCTGCGTGATCGCGCCGCCGCTGCTTGAGGCGATTGGCCAGCGCATTGCGCGCGGCGAGCAATGCATGGTGTTTTTGAACCGGCGCGGCTACGCCCCGGTGCTGAGTTGCGATGCCTGCGACTGGAAAAGCAGTTGCCCGCATTGCAGCGCCTACCGGGTGTTCCACAAAATTGACCGCACGCTGCGCTGCCACCACTGCGGTTTTACCGAGCGTGTGCCGCGCGCCTGCCCCGACTGTGGCAACCTGGACATCGCGCCGGTGGGGCGCGGCACCGAACGGCTGGAAGAACATCTGGCGCTGCTGCTGGCTGACCTGCGCCGGCCCGATGGCGCGCCCGTCAACATTGCCCGCATTGATGCCGACAGCACCCGGCTCAAGGGTTCGCTGCAAAGCCAGTTGGCGCAGGTGCATTCGGGCGCGGTGGATGTGCTGGTGGGCACGCAGATGATTGCCAAGGGACATGACTTTCGCCACATCACGCTGGTGGCAGCCGTCAACCCCGACGGCGCGCTGTTTTCCAGCGATTTCCGCGCCCCCGAGCGCTTGTTTGGCCTGCTGATGCAGGCGGCAGGGCGCGCCGGGCGCGATGCCGCCAACAGCAGCCGCAGCGAGATGTGGCTGCAGACCTGTTACCCGACGCACCCGCTGTTTGAGGCGCTCAAACACCATGATTTCCCGGCCTTTGCCCAGTCGCAACTGCTGGAGCGCCAGCAGGCCGGCATGCCGCCGTTCAGCTTTCAGGCGCTGGTGCGTGCCGAAGCCCGCACGCAGCAAGCCGCCCAGGCGTTTTTGAACCTGGCCGCACAGGCCAGCGCCGGGCTGACCCAGGCGGCACAACTGCTGCCCCACATCACGCTGTACCCGGCGGTGCCAATGGGCATTGCGCGCATTGCCAACATCGAGCGTGCGCAAATGCTGGTCGAGAGCCCGAAGCGCATCGCCTTGCAACGCTTTTTGCACGCCTGGCAAGCCGTGTTGCACGCCACCCGCAGCCAGCCCGAATGCAAGGGGCTGATCCGCTGGGCCATTGATGTGGATCCCCTGACGATCTGACCGGGCGGCCGTCAGGCCCTCATCCGACAAAATGCCCGGCACGGGTGTTTTTCGTTAAGTGACTGATGTCACCGTCAGGGCGATACCCAGCCATGTATCATCAAAACCTGAGTCAGATACTGGAGATTTCCCTCATGAAACATCACGCCACACCGGCTGCGCCCACCCCACCGCAGGGCCGGCTGGAACACATGCCGGTTTCCCTGTTTGCCACCGTCATGGGGCTGGCTGGCACCACCATTGCACTGCAAAAGGCCGAGCATATTTGGGCCTGGCCGACCGCGACCAGCCTGCTCATGCTGTGGTTGACCGCCTTGGTTTTCCTCGTTGTCAGCGGGTTTTATGCGGCCAAATTCGTGCTGCACCGCGCACACGTGGTGGCCGAGTTCAACCATCCGATCCGCATGAGCTTTTTCCCGGCCATGTCGATTGGCATGATCCTGCTGGCAATTGCTGCCATGGGACATTACCCTGGGCTTTCGCTGGTTCTGTGGGCGCTTGGCAGCACGGTGCAACTGCTGTTCACGCTGGCCATTTTGTCGAACTGGATGCACCACGAAAAATTCCAGGTGCAGCACAGCAACCCGGCCTGGTTCATTCCGATTGTCGGCAACATCCTGGTGCCGATTGCCGGCGTTCCGCTGGGCTACCCGGAGGTGTCGTGGTTTTCCTTCAGCGTCGGGCTGATGATGTGGACACCGCTGCTGGCAGTGCTGTTCAACCGCTTTTTCTTTCACCCGATGATCCCGTCCAAGCTGCTGCCCACGCTGTTTATCCTGATCGCACCGCCGGCGGTGGGTTTTATCTCGTGGGTCAAGCTGCACAACGGGGTGGTCGATGACGTGGCGCGCATTTTTTACTACTTTGCGCTGTTCATCACGCTGCTGCTGTTTTCGCAGGCCAGGTACTTCTGGAAGTTGCAATTTGCACTGCCCTGGTGGGCTTACTCGTTCCCGATTGCCGCCATGACCATCGCCACCACGGTGATGCTGGAAAAAGTGGGTGGCAGTTTCTTTTTGGTGCTGACGCAGTTTTTGCTGGTATTTCTGGTGCTATTGGTGGCCATGATCAGCGTGCGCACCGTGCGCGCCATGCTGCGCGGCCAGATTTGCGTGCCTGAGTAGCGAGGTCTTCAGCCTGGGGGCCGCGAGCGGGCTGTGGCAACAGGCTCAAGATGCTATTTTGTTTGTAGCTTCTTGCGCAGGCTGCATAAGGGCTAGAGGCATTATTTATGCTAAATCGTTGGCGCAATCGCTGCCGCAATCGTTGACGTAATCATTGACGCAATAATTGTTGTTGCATCGCACCATTTGCCACTGCAAGGAAATAGAATGGGCTTGGTCGCGCCTGTCATGGTGTGCCCGCCCTGACAGCACCAAACCTTTTTCCGGGAGCGTGAGAATGGCAGATTTTGATACCTCAAGTTTCGGCGAGCGGCGCGCTCGCGACCCTCGCTACGTCAGTCAACTGACGCGCAACACCTTCGCCATGATTCTGGCCGGTGGCCGTGGCAGCCGGTTGCACCAACTGACCGACTGGCGCAGCAAGCCGGCGGTACCGTTTGGCGGCAAGTTCCGCATCATTGACTTCACCCTGTCCAACTGCGTCAATTCGGGCGTGCGACGGGTCGGTGTGGCAACCCAGTACAAGGCGCAAAGCCTGATCCGGCATCTGCAACTGGGCTGGAGTTTTCTCGATGGCCGCCTGGGCGAGTTCATCGAGATCATGCCGGCGCAGCAGCAAATGGACGATTCGCACTGGTATCAGGGCACGGCTGATGCCGTGTTCCAGAACCTGCGCGAACTGCGCCACGCCAACCCGGAATATGTCTTGATCCTGTCGGGCGACCATATTTACCGCATGGACTACGGCCGCGTTCTGGCCGCCCACGTGGAGCGCAAAGCCGACCTGACGGTAACCTGTGATGTCCATTGACGAAGAAGACCGCATCGTCGAATTCATGGAAAAGCCGACCAACCCCAAACCCATGCCTGGCAACCCTGACATGGCACTGGCCAGCATGGGCATTTATGTGTTTAACGCGCGTTTCCTGTTCGAGCAACTGCTGCGCGATGCCGACGACCCCAAGTCCAGCCACGACTTTGGCAAAGACGTGATTCCGCACTGCGTCAAGCGCTACCGCGCTTTTGCGCAGAACTTTGCCGACAGTTGCGTGATGGAACCAGGCAAGCCCGCCTATTGGCGCGATGTGGGTACGCTCGATGCCTACTGGGCCGCCAACATGGATTTGGTGCAAGTCACGCCTGACCTCAATTTGTACGACGATACCTGGCCCATCTGGACCTGGCATGTCTTCAACGATGAGAACCGGCGCGGACAGGCCATCGACTCGATGGTGTCGGGCGGCTGCATCATCAGCGGTGCCACGGTGCGCAAATCAATGCTGTTTTCGGGGGTGCGGGTTCACAGCTATTCGCTGCTTGAAGATTCGCTCGTGCTGCCCGGCACCGAGATCGGTCGCAACTGCGTGCTTAAAAAGTGCATTCTTGACAAAAACTGCTTTATCCCGGATGGCACAGTGATCGGGGTTGACCCGGAAGAAGACAAAAAACGCTTTCATGTGACCGAGTCCGGCCTGACGCTGGTCACCGAGGCAATGCTCGGGCAATGCAAGATCAGCATTCGCTAGCAACTGTGTGACGCTGCGCTTGCCCGCCGATGCTCAAGGGGTGGGCAGACGGCTGCTGGCAAGCCAGGTGTGCGCCCAAGCCAGTGCAGCGTTCAGATGGCCCTGCGCGATGGCGCTGAGAGGCTCTCCCAACCCAAAGCGCTCGCCGCGAATGGCCAGCAGATGCGCAGGCGGTGCAGCGCAGCCTTGTGTATCGAGAAAAACCTGCAACACCGCCTCGGGCGACAGGGCATGGCTGGTGTAACTGATGTCCTGGCGCGCTTGCAGCAGCGATACTTCAAACGGCGCAGCGCAGTTCAGACTGGCATCGATAAACAACACAGCGCGCCGGCCCAGCAGGTCCAGCGCGTGTTCGATGTTGAGCTGGTAATCGTCCAGAAACTCAACCTGGCCAGCCAGCGCAGTCGGCAACTGCGCCTGTAGCGCCGCCACACACAAGGGTCCCAGGCTGTCGTCACCCCGGCTCAGGTTGCCCCAGCCCAGTACCAACAAGGGTGGCACGGTGGCCTCTTATTTGTAGCTTGTAGCGCTTATGTGGTAAGGGCTAGAGCTAGATTTCATTCAAAAAATGTGTCGCTTGCCCGCGTCAACCCACCAGCGGCGGACTTTTGCACCCGGTCAAGCAAACTGCCGTCAGCAGCCAGCAGTTGCACATCCAGCGGCATCTGGCCGAGTGCATGGGTGGCGCAAGACAGGCAGGGGTCATAGGCACGGATGGCGACCTCAATGTGGTTGAGCAAACCTTCGGTCAGCTCCTGACCATCCAGATAGGTGCGCGCCACCGAGCGCACGGCCTCGTTCATGGCCTGGTTGTTATGGGTGGTCGAGACGATCAGGTTGCAATGGGTCACCAGATCGTCAGCACCCACCTCGTAGTCATGGATCAGCGTGCCACGCGGGGCTTCAATGATGCCAACACCGTGCGTACCACGCACGCCGGTGCTGACCAGGTCACCCGCCAGCAAGGCCGGGTCGTCCAGCAGCAGCGCAATGACTTCCACCGCGTGCAGCATTTCGATCATGCGCGCCCAGTGGTAAGCCAGCGAGGCATGTACCAGGTCGCCCTGACCCCAGGCGACAAATGCCTGGCGTTCGATTTCAGCCCGCTCGGTGGGGATGAAGTCACAGTTTTGTACCCGCGCCAGCGGCCCGACGCGATACCAGCCCAGTTCGCGCCCCAGGCTGCGCAGGTGCGGGAACTTCATGTAGCTCCAGGGGCGCACTTCTTCTTCGATCAGGTCCAGGTAATGCTGGTCCTCCACGCCGTCGGCCAGAATCTTGCCGTGGTCGTCGCGCACCCGCAACACGCCGTCGTACAGGTCCATGCCACCATCGGCACGCACAATGGACATCAAATTGGAGCGAAAACTGCCAAAACTGTTGTACAGCGCCGGGTTTTGGGCGTGCAGTTGTTTGGAAATATCGACCGCTTCTTGCGCCCACTGCAGCATTTGCGGCAGTTCCTGCTTGAGCGCGTCGCGCTCGGCCAAAGTTACCAGCTTGTTGATGCCACCCGGCACTGCGCCGGTGCCATGCACCCGCTTGCCCGAGGTGATGCGAATCACCTCCTGGCCAAACTTGCGCAGCAAAATACCTTTTTTGGCGACTTCGGGGTAAGCCTGCGCGACACCCACAATGTTGCGTTGCGCCACGGCGGAGTCAAAGCCAAACAGCAAATCAGGCGACGACAGGTGAAAAAAGTGCAGCGCGTGTGATTGCAGTGTTTGTCCGTAGTGCATCAGGCGGCGCACCCGGTCGGCGCTGGCGGGCACCGGCACTGCGCCGATGATGCGGTCAAACGCCTTGGCCGCCGCCAGGTGGTGTGACACCGGGCAGATGCCACACAGGCGCTGCACCATCACCGGCACTTCCCAGTAAGGGCGGCCTTCGATGAATTTCTCAAAACCACGAAATTCAACAATGTGCAGCCGTGCCTGCATGACATGGTTGTCCGCGTCGAGCAACAAGGTAACCTTGCCGTGGCCCTCCACGCGCGACACCGGGTCAATGGCTACCCGGCGCAAACCCTTCGGGTTGCTGGCAGTTTCGAGATCAAAACTCATGGCAGTAATCCTTTCAATGGTAATGGTTTAACAAATGTTTGTAATCGTTCATTTGTATTTCAAGCTGAAACTTGCTGGCATAGCGCAGGATGCCTAAAAATATAGCCACCAAATTTGGCGCTTCGCGGGTAATAAAATTAATTCGATCCAAATGCTTTCTTGCTTCTTCCGGATACTCATGCATCAGCTTATTGCGAATCACCGCCAGTGTTGCAAAATCCTGCGAAGAGGGTAATGCGCCCAACCGCTCCATCAGGTTGGTTTTATCCCGATTACTCATGGTTGACACAGCCTCCTGTTCAAGTTCACCAATCGTCTTGAACAGCGAATCTTGAATATTGGAAACCAGGGAACCATAACGAAAAAGATATGCATCCATCACTTCAAGATCAGCATCAGACAGGTGTGCAAGTTTTTCCATGTCCAGAGGGGCAAGCTTCAGGTCAAGGGCACGTCCAATAGAATAAGTTAACCGGTTTGCAATACTGGCGGCGGCCCCCAGTTTTGATTTGAGTATTTTTTGCAGGTCAGTGTTACCCATTTAATAACACACCTTGATTCAGGGCAATTTCATCAATCAGCAGCTTTTCATTTCGTTGCACCCGAAGATCGACGCGCTCGTCAAGCTGCTGGTCAATTTCGGCAAGAAAAGCAAGCTCATCCTCAAAAGTGGCGTGGGGTGCAATGATCTGGAGGTCGATATCACCACCGCGTGCTTGATCATTGAGGCGCGAGCCAAACAACCGCAAGGGCGCATTGTCACCAAAATATTTGCGGGACAGCGCAGTCAAGGTGTCAATGCTGGTTTGTGAAAGTCGCACGGCCTGACTGCTCATCTCAGTCATAGTGAATCAACCCATGCCCCAATTGTGGTGTGCGACCCGCCAGCAGTTCGGTCAGGAAAGTCCAGATGGCATCTCCCGATGGCGGGCAGCCGGGCAAAAAGTAGTCGATATGCACCACTTCGTGAAGCGGATGAACGTGGTTGAGCGGCAGTGGCAATTCAGGGTCGTTCGGAATCTGGTTGCCAGGGCTGCCGCCGACTTGCCTGCAATACACGTCACGCATCATTTGCCCGACATCGCGCTGGTTGCGCTGGGCCGGCAAGCCACCATTGATGGCGCAGGCACCCACTGCCACCAGAATTTTGCATTTGGCCCGAAACTCGCGCAGAACATGAACATTTTCGGCATTGCATAGACCACCTTCAATCAGTACCAGGTCGCAGCGGCCAATGGTTTTAATGTCGGTCAGTGGTGAACGGTCGAACTCGACCAGCTCAAGCAAATCGAGCAATCGCTCGTCAATGTCCAGAAATGACATATGGCAGCCAAAACAACCCGCCAGGGAAACGGTGGCGATTTTGAGTTTGCGGGGAGCCTGTGCCGAAGGGTCAATAAGGTCAGGGCTGGTGAGGGTGGCGCTCATAAGCGCATCACCTTGCCTTCTGGCATGGTGACGCTGGTCGATTGGGTCAGTGCTGGTGAGGGTGGCGTTCATGGGTGGCTTTCGTCAATTTGTTCAGACACCGGCGTATTGTCAAAACGGCGCTGGCCAATCGGTATGACAAAGCCTCGGCGTTTATGCAGAATGGCACCGACCGGGCAAACATTGGCAGCGCGGTCCGTCAGCAGCAGCGCGCTGTCTGCCATTTGACCGCTCGGACTATTGACCAGCAAATGGGTCTTGATGCCGTGACCACCGATGGCAAATACGTCCTTGCGATCCACATCGTGGCTGGCGCGCACGCACAGCGAACACAGAATGCAGCGGTTCAGGTCTAACAGCAGGTCGGGGTGGCTGGCATCGACCCGGCGATTCGGGTAAAACTCCTCAAAATGCGGGCCTTCCATGCCGATGTCGTAGGCAGTGGCTTGCAGGCGGCAATTGCCGCTTTTTTCGCAGGACGGGCAAAAATGGTTGCCCTCGATGAAAATCATTTGCAACAAGGTTTTACGCTGGGCGTTGAGGTCGTCGGTGTTGCTTTCGATCACCTGGCCGGATGCCGCCTGAACCGTGCAGGCTGCCCCAATGCGCCCGTTGATGCGCACGGTACACAGCCGGCACGAACCCTTGGCACCAAATTCTGGGTGCCAGCACAGATGCGGTATGTAATGGCCGGCCCGGGTGGCGGCTTCGAGGATGGATTCACCGGGGCCAAACTCGACTTCCTCGCCATCGAGTGAAAAAGTGCCGGGAATCAGTGCGTCAATGCGATCGTAATAACTCATGCCAACGAAAGTTCGGCATCCATGTCAAAACCAGGGGCGAAGTGTAAGGATTTGAGGTACTGCTCGTAAGCCGGGCGGAACTTGGCAATGGTGTCGCGCAGCGAGTTGCAGGCGGCTGCGCCCAAACCGCAGTGGGTCGAACCGTGCATGAGCTTGTCGAGTTCGTAGAGCACATCGATATCGTCGCTGGAACCGTAGCCACGCTTGAGCTTGTCCATGCGGCGCATCACCAGTTCAGTACCAACCCGGCAGGGGGTGCAAAAACCACAGCTCTCGTGGCCAAAAAACTGGGCAAAGTTGTTGGCCACATCAAACATGTTGCGCGAGCGGTTAAACACCATGAAGGCTCCCGCCGTGGGCACGTCCTCAAAACCAATGCGTCGGCCAAATTCCATCGCCGACAGACACACCCCGGACGGTCCACCCACCTGCACCGCCTGCGTGTCACGCGCACCACAGTCTTCCAGGATGCGGCCAATGCGGGTGCCAAACGGGTATTCGTAGATGCCCGGGCGCTCGCAGTCGCCCGACACCGAATGAATTTTGGTACCGGTGGATTGTGCCGTGCCAATGCCCGCCCACCAGGCCCCTGAATGAACCGCAATGTGGGGCACGGCACAAAAGGTTTCAACATTGTTGACCGTGGTGGGCTGTCCCATGTAGCCACACTCGACCGGAAACGGCGGGCGGATGCGCGGCGTGCCACGCTTGCCTTCGAGCGATTCGATCAGCGCAGACTCTTCGCCACAGACATAAGCACCAGCACCGACATGAAACAATCCTTGCTGGCGTCGGCGCGCCAGTGTGGCTAAAAGCGAATCGAGCAAGTAGCGGTATTCGCCACGCAAATACACCAGGCCCTGGCGCGCACCCACCACCATTGCAGCAATGGTCATGCCCTCAAACACGGTGTCGGCGTAACTGGTGAGCAACACCCGGTCTTTGAAGGTGCCGGGTTCACCCTCGTCGGCATTGCACACCACATAGTGTGTTTCAGCCCGGGTGTTGCGGCAAAGCTGCCATTTTGTGCCGGTGGCGTAGCCAGCGCCACCGCGACCGCGCAGTTTGGAGCGTTTGAGTTCGTCGAGGGTCGCTTGGGGACCACGCGCCAAGGCCGCCGCAATCGCCTGACCTGGCGCGGGCTGCACCCCGAGCTTGACATCGGCGAGGCGAATCTGGTCATCCACGCGTGACCATTCGGCCGGCCAGAGCTGGGTCGGAACCTGCGCTTCGATCAAGTCCGCCATGTGGTCAATGCGCCCGGGCGTCAGACGGGTGACCAGTTGGTGGTGGTTGACCAGTGCGGCCGGCCCCTGGTCACACATACCGGTGCAGGAGGTAGCGGCCACGCTGACCCGGCCATCGGCGCGCATGGTGTGGTGTTCGACCTTGAGCAGATGGCGCAGGTGACGCCGCATTTCTTCGCTGCCCTGCATTCGGTCAGTGATGTTGTCACTAAACAACACCCGGTATTCGCCGACCGGCTGACGGTGGAAGAAGCGGTAAAACCCCGCGACACCCTCGACATGGGCCAGCGACAAGTGCAGCGCCTGCGCCACCTGCGCCAGGTCTTCGCGGGGCAGCCAGTGCCGCAGCGCTTGCAGCTCGCGAAGTATCTGCACCAGCCGGTGCGGCGCAAACTGGTGGCGTTCCAGCAGCGCAGTAAGGTCAAATGGACTAGATGTCATTGCAAATCCTTGGGATATTAGGCAAACGCATGTTATCAATGACTGAACCTGCGGCAGTCAACCGCCATTTTGGAGCTGCTCGCACAGCTCGACCGCGCGAGCAAAGTCGAAGGCTGCCATGGCGTGTGTCAAGGCGGCAAATTCTTCTGTGCTGGCCAGTTTCACATTATGCTGTAGTCGCTCAAACACCGCCAGCGCACTCATGTCGGATGCATTGAGCAATTGGCCCAATTGCCGAAGCAAGAGCTGGCCATTGTCAGGCTCTTGCGCCTCAGATACCGCCAGGGTCTGACTGCTGCTGCTGGCCAAGCAGGTCTTGGCCACCTGGTTCATGACGGCCTGGGTGGCCGTGGCCGCCGCCCGAAAATTGGCATTCAGCACCCGGATGTCGTCTGTATCGGGGGCGGCATCAGACGCTTTCGCCGACTTGACGGCCAGTTCTGTCCGACGTGCCACGGCTGCCATGTAACTGGCACCAACGGTGGCTGACAAGCCTTTCAGGGTATGCAGCAACCGCTCGGCAGCAACCCAGTCGGCGTGGTTGAGCATGGTTTCAAGTTGGTCGGGCTGACCGGCGATGTCTGTCAAATAAGACTGTAGCACCCGCGCATACAACGAGGCGTTGCCACCCAGTCGCTCCAGCGCCCCAGCCATGTCCACCGCATCAATGCGCGGCAACGCCGGCTCCGGGGTCCGGCTTGACTGTAGCAAGGGTATCGTCATGGGCGGCGATGGCTGCACGGGGTTGCCCGGCTTGGTCAAGCTTTGTAGCAATTGGACCAGTTCCGCCAGCTTGAAGGGTTTACCGACATGCGCATTCATGCCGGCAGCCAAACAGGCATCACGGTCACTGGCCATGGCGTTGGCCGTCATGGCGATGATCGGCAGAGCTGCCAGGCTGGCATTTTCACGCAACAAACGGGTCGCGCTGTAGCCGTCCATGACCGGCATCTGGATGTCCATCAGTACCGCATCGAACGGCAACCCGCAGACCAGGGCGCGGTACACCGCATCAACGCCGAGTTGCCCGTTGTCAGCCAGATCAACCTGCGCGCCCTCATTGCTGAGCATTTCCTGCGCCACCTGCTGGTTGATGATGTTGTCCTCCACCACCAGCAGCCGCATACCCAGCAGCGGCTGCGCTGGGGGCCCCAGCGCAAACTGGGCTACCTGCTCCGAGCCGTCAGCCAGTGCTTCGACCACAGCGTCATAAAGCATGGAGGCGGTCACCGGTTTAACCAAAAATGCGTTCAGCCGGGCTTGGTCATCGGTGCTGCGCTGTGCCAGCATTTCGCGGCCATTGGCGGTGACCATCACAACAATCGAAGAGTGGCTATCAATCCCTTCTTCCTTCATTCGGTTGATGGTGTCCCAGCCGTCCATGCCCGGCATTTGCCAATCAACGAAAACCGCCTGGTAGGGTGACTGGCCGCCGGCTGAACGTTGGTGAATCGTAGCCAGTGCCTCTGGCCCGCTTTCTGCCACATCGACGTGCCAGCCAAGCGACCCGGCCATGGCTGCCAGCACCTCGCGGGCGGTTGGGTTGTCATCGACCACCAGCACCCGCAGATCAGACGGCAAGGGAGGCAGCGGCGTGGCACTTCTGGGTTGCTCCGGGGCAACTTGCAGCAAGACGGTAAAAGCGAACGTACTGCCCCGGCCCAACTCGCTTTCAAGCCCGAGTTCGCCACCCATCAGCTCAATGAGCTTGCGGCTGATTGACAAACCGAGCCCGGTGCCACCATAGCGGCGCGTGGTCGATGCCTCGGCCTGGGAAAAACCGGTAAAGATATGTTGCTGGTTTTCGGAGGAAATACCAATGCCACTGTCGCGCACGGCAAACCTCAGGCTTACCGCGTTGTCGCTGCGGCTGACCACCTTGATGCTGATCACTACTTCACCCGCCGAGGTGAACTTGATCGCGTTGCCACTGAGGTTGATCAGTATCTGTTGTAGCCGCATGGCATCACCGAGCAGCGCCCGGGGTATTTGCGGGTCAATGTCAAACAGCACTTCAACCGGTTTGCTGCCCAGGTTGGTTGACACGATGACGGAAATGTCGCGCATCAGCTTGTCCAGACGAAACCGGTGCGACTCCAGCGCCATCTTGCCGGCCTCGATTTTCGAGAAGTCCAGAATATCATTGAGCAAGCCCAGCAGCGAGCGTGCAGCGCCGTCGGCCTTGTGGGCATAGTCAAGCTGGCGCGTCGTCAAATCGGTGTTTTGCAGCAGCTTGAGCATTCCGAGCACGGCGTTCATCGGTGTGCGGATTTCGTGGCTCATGTTGGCCAGGAACTGGCCTTTGGCAAGGGTGGCGGCTTCGGCCTCATCGCGGGCCAGTTTCAGGCGTTGCTCCAACAGCTTGTTGGCTGTGATGTCGGTACGTATGCCAATATAGTGGTGCGGCAAGCCGTCAGGACCTGCCAGCGGAACGATGGTCGCGCTGACCCAATAAAAGCCGCCGTTCTTGGTCCGATTTTTGAGGTCGCCACGCCACACCTTGCCCTGCGTGATCGTGCGCCACAGGTCTTCATAGAGCGCCGGCGCGTGTTCGTCGGATTTGACGATGCGATGATTTTGACTCAGCAGTTCGTCAACCTGAAATCCGCTGATGTCACAAAACCGCTGGTTGGCATAAGTAATGATGCCATTCAAATCGGTGATGCTGACAATGGCATGTTGATCCAAGGCGAATTTTTGGTTGCTCAGTTCGGTGTGCTCCATCAGTAGTCGCTCTGACACCACGTTGAGCGCATTGCCCAGCGCCTCAATCTCAGTGCTGCGGTGCGACACCGGCAGCCTGGCACCCATGGCCGTGTCAAGCTTCGCAGCAAATTCGGTCGCTTCACGCAGTGCGCCGATGACCGGGCGCAGTAGCAACGACAGTAGCGACAAGGTAGCCACAATTGCCAGCAACACCGCTTGCGCGCCCTGCCACTGAATTTGCCGCGCAATGGCATCAAAAGTATCGAGCCGGTAGCTAATACGCACCCAACCCAGCGCGTGGTGGGCATCACCAATGCGATGCCAGGCAGTCATGGTGCCGGCGTTGCCAGCCAAAAAATCGCGCTGATTCACACTGTACGAATGGGTTTCAAAAACACTGTCCGGGCTGCTGGCAGCGGGCACATCAACCGCCGCAACGCTGTAACGGGGTGACCAACTGCCATTTTTGTTAACAACCTCTGACAGCGGAAGACCATTGATATCAGCCACCAGTACCGAGTAAATGCCATCGACGGTGGCGGTATGCAGGGTCAGCACTTCAATTTGCTCAGGCTCGTTGGTACGCAAAAAATGCGCATCAACGGTTGCCAGATTTTGTGCCAGCGCAAGCATTTGCGCGGTAATGCTGCGTTTTGCGCTGACGGTTTCTTCGGCCGCCCGGTAATAGCCATAGCCCAGGATGGACAGCACCAGGCAGACTGAAGTCAGCAGCATGACTTGCCATTCGAGGCCGCGCGGCAACCAGCGCATCAGGGCAGGTTGCCGCATACTGGCAGGTGTTGCGGCGCGCTGATTCATAAGGGTCTTAGTGCAACGTGGTGCGGTTCAAGCGTATTGCGTTTGGGTAAGTCAATGGGACAGGGCACTATGTTAGTTGATGACCGCAGGCCCTGGCACGACCGGCATTTTTTGCACGATAAAGCTGCGCATCCGCCAACGCCAACAGGGTGGGTGCATCTGCTGCAACTTGCCCACTGCGACCCGCAACGCCCAGGCTGATGGTAACCACTGGCGCGGCGAGGGAGTCAGCATGTGTAATATCTTTCTTGCGAACATTTTTTTCCAACTCGCAGGCAATGTCCATCGCGTTGGCATACGCTGTGTCGGGCAGAATACAGACAAATTGGGGTCAGCTCACGAAACGGAAAAAATCGTACGTTAAGACTTTCCGAGTACGGGTGACGGCTTTACGACTGCCAGCACAGTCGCCCGAGAAATCCGGTACAGCCGTGCCAAA
>JFJP01039087.1_pt1 | contig 14798 bp, 23 predicted proteins | sample 431651 | NCBI WGS metagenome assembly JFJP01 (sample SAMN02602958, study PRJNA72255) | Microbial mat metagenome, whole genome shotgun sequencing project. | biome: fresh water; feature: sink hole; material: water; isolation source: purple microbial (photo- and chemosynthetic) mats found in...
TACGCATGACGTTACACCGAGGCATTACGTCAGATGGAGAGGCAGGCCATCCTTTACCTTATACGCATGACGTTACACTGATCATCCTCCGGTTTACCAAACAAATAACAACCTTTACCTTATACGCATGACGTTACACTTTACACGTTATTTAACGAAGGTGAAAGTACTCCTTTACCTTATACGCATGACGTTACACTAACACACTGCAACGCAAAAGTAAATACTTCCTTTACCTTATACGCATGACGTTACACCCTTCGGTATATTCGATCTGGCGCATCGGCGCGCATAATTCCTGTTTCACCGACCAAACTAACAACACTACTCGGACATAAAGTCAACCCTATATTTCACAAATACCGCTAACACACGCCAACGCTTGAGATCCCTCCGTATTGTCTTCCATTTCGTATGACGATAACATCGAGTAGTCTATTTTAGGGAACATCTTTAGTAACTCTTCATATTTATCTTTATCTATTTCTTCGTATGGAGCTAGTTTGTACTGACCTCCATCGTAAGGTAGGAATGAAACTCCATTAATATAATCCCAATTATTGTAAACCCAATTTCCAACATCAAACCACTCGCTATCTTTAACGTAGATGGTTGCTGATGCATTATGTTCACACCAGTTTACCTGTATCTTCTTGTAATGCTCAAGTTGTTCTAATGCTGTAAGGTCGTTTCTTGTTAAGCATCCATCTGGAGCTTTTACAGGAAACTCGAGAACGAACGTGTTTGCTGTATCTTCATTTTGTCCAACTTCTGGAGTAAAAGGAACACCCTGATCTTTTAACATTCTAAATAGTGGATCTGTTGATGCAATCCTATAACGTCTAATATAGTATTGAGCATATCTTGTATGTATTCCGCTTGATGAATCAACTAGCTGAGAAACTGTGCCGCTAGGTTTTACAGCTGTTATGGAGGCTGGCATATTAATACCAAGTTTTTTAGATGCGTGTTCGGCAACTTTAATTGCCTTCTTTTTTAAAGCTTTTAATACATCTGGAGTTAATATTTCAGGGTTGTCCATCTGACCTGTAAGACTTACTCCAAGAAGTCTCTCCTCTTCTGTATTCTCTTTCCATTCTTTACTTAAGTAAGGAAAGTACGTAAATGTACTTTGTATTGCTCCTATCCAAGTAGCAGTCTCAACCTTATCTAATAATGTGTCAACATCATCGTCAGATCTTACTACCACCTCACTTAAATTACATACCTGCTTACTTCTTAATAGAATCTCTCCACAAGGATTAACCCCTTGAATTAATTCAACATTTCGTCTTTTAGGGCTGTTCTTTTTAGCACCCTCCAGATTAAATATGCCTCGTTCTCCGCTGCCTGAAGCAGCTAAAGAGGCCCATTCTTTTAAAAACTCCACGGCTGTAGGTTTTTTATCATATATAGCACTATTATTAGCCATGAATCGATGTAACGGGAAAGGAAAAACCTTAGCGTTTGTCATCTCAGAATCGTTAAGGTCTGATAGTGAAATTAAGCTTGATCTGCGAACTCCACCAACAACTACGATTTCTGCAATCTTGCAACTTAAATCATGAGCTTCAAGTGATGTGATCTTACGCCCTTGGGCTTTAGCTAAAAGCTCTCTAATAAAATTATGTAAACCTATCAATGGTGCTGGCCCAGACGATCTACCGCCCATGGTTTTCAATCTAGCACCTTTTGGTCTTATGTTAGAATAGTCCATCTCTACATCACGACCGTTATATAATGAAAGCAGTAATGTTTTGGTACTGTTAGCCCAACCAGACCTAGAGTCTTCAACTACTAAGAGTTGTGAGCTTTCAGTAGTCAATTTGGAGACTTCTGGCAACTTATCTATTGATGCTAATTGAGATACTGAAAACCCAACACCTGTTCCGCACATTAATATATATAACATTTCAGAGAAAGACTCTAAGCTGTCTATATTAGCAAAGCTGCAATTGAATATTGTCATATTATCTTGCTCTGCTGCTGGACCTGCTGCCCATACAGCTCTCATTGATGGCATTACAGAAAACGATAGCATATAATTACGGATTTTCTTAATAACTTTTGGAGGTATCTTATCTCCCTGATGTTTCACAAGAAAATTGATATATCTATCTACAGTTTCATTCCATGTTTCACGTCGGGACAGTTCATCTACCCACCGAGAGTAAGTCCTCATATAAACAAACTCAGATGCATCATTACTAAACATCACAACCTCCGCTAAATTAAATTTTAAATTATATTATTGATCCCAATTGGAACCGTATATGAATCCAAACCCAAGAATAACTATCTTGAATTCTGTAGACCCATAATCTCTTGATATTGTATTTGAGTACCCTATGTATATAGGCGCAGAGATACCCCACGAGTACACCGAAGGTGTGGTGAAGTATAGCGATTTTTGTTTTTTTGCACTTGTTGGTAGAATTTCATTGTTTGTCCATAATTCTATAAGCTTCATTGATGTTACCTCTTAAGTTGAATGTAATATAGCAAATAAATGACAAAATGTCAACTACTCTTTTTCTGAACTGATTGTAATATCTTTATCTGTCTTTTGAGCTTTTCTTCCCCAATATAAACCTGCTGTAACCATAAATAGGTTTAACGCCTGTTGAGGGTCTATTCCACCGAAAAAACCAGACCAATGGCCGATCATTGCAATAATGCACATATTAAAACTTATAAAAACAAGTGTTAATGATACTGACCCCATACCGGACTTTGGATCTCTGATCATAGGCAGGTATAAGCCGTCAATATTTGCAGTTTTAAAGAAATCTTTGATTTTATCTAACATATTTACTCCGATTATTGTGCTTTTTAGCGTATTTACGTATCATTATTGTACGTTATTGTTATTTTTATATCGCTTATTAGTATTTTGTTGACATATATATAGACTTATGAGACTATTTATATATGAAAACAATAATAATACTTATATTACTTCTATCTAACTATATGGAGGCTAGTGTGTACAAGCATAGCGGCTGGATACACACTAATCGTAAGCCTACACCTGAAATTGACTATAGCGACTTTAAGGCCAGATCTAAAGCTTTAGACGAACTAAGAGCTAAAGGTGTTAAGCTGCCACAAGCAAGTCCTGAACAAATGGAACAAGGTTACAAGGAGTATGGTAAGATTATGAAGGCTTATAAAGATGCCTATCCTTGGAACTGGAACCATGGGCATCCAAACGATTAAGCTGCCGATTTTATTAATAAATCGTTACACATTTTAGCTGGAGTGGTCATAGAGTAGTTGTAGTCAGCTATCCTAGATGCAAACTCAGTACAGAAAAAGTACTCTTCTCTTTCCCACTTATTAAATTCAGGCAATGGATGATTAAATAAGTAGAATTTAGTCATACTCCATCCGAAATACAATATACCTGCCCAGTCGTACTTTTTTCCATACATTTCAAACAATAGTTCTCTTACTGTATCTAAAGAGTCGTTTTCTTTACAAGTAATTCTATAACATATCTCATTATGTTTTAACCATTCTGATAATGGAATAATACGCACCCCTGATGAAAAAACCGCTTCAATAACAAATACGTCATCGAGCAATACCGCTACATGACTAGGGATCTTATGTTTATCCAATAGAGTTACGTGTTCTATAAAAAGAGCAGAACCCCAGCTTATAGCTTTAGACCCTAGCTTTTCATTTTTAGAGAACAAATAATCTATTTTCATATATTACCTATTATTGAGCTGTAAGCATTTTAGCTATTATCATTGCTGACCAATTATTTATCATCTCTTGAGTAACAAAACCAGACGGCTGTTTTTGTGATAATCTGTATACAGCAGTTGGCCAAGCTCCCTCTCTAATACGCGTAAGAACGTCATGATAATCTTCAAACATTTGATCTGACTGTTGAGTAGTAATACCCAATAGAGTATTGGTAACATAAAGCTCTCTTAAAAGTTCAGAGGCAGAATCTTGGAAGTATTTAATTTTAGAATTAACCATTAATTGTATGGTTATCTCTGATCCTGGAGCTGGAGATAATTTATTGCCGTTTAAAACCCAACCAACCTGTGGAGGTACTATAAGATCTTGAATGTCTATTAACATCTGATGGTAATGAGCTTCATGAATGTATCCTGCATCATCTAAATCTAATATTTCTGTTACAACATTATTATCTAAAATTGCGTATTTTTTCATATTAATTCCATTCTTGTTATAATCTACTTGCGCCTTTTACCTGAAGTTTAATTACATTTCCTTCAGGAAATAATCGTGCGTTAAAACCGCTATTTGAGCGATTCGTGAAATCTGTTTGCTGAACATCAATTGCGTTTACAACATTATTTTGCTTGTAAGACACTGCCGTTCTTTTAAAACCAGCTTGATTTAAAGGGTTTTCTCTGCCTACAGCAGAAAAAGTAACCATTGTTGTCGCCCCTTCTGTCGGTTCATACTCATGAATGGTTGTCCAATCATTAGAAGAAAAACTTCCCTTTATAACTGTAAATCTGTCTAAAAATAAATTCAAAGCATCTACGAGTTCGTCAGCTTTTTCGATATTTTGCATCATCTGTCTAAGGCGTTGTCTGGTTGTAAAAGAAATTTCCATACTACTCATCCAGCTTTGTTAATTCTAAAAATTTTACGTCTTTTCTTAACAGAAATACGTTCCCATATATTCCAACGTGGTTTAGATAAAACATTTCTTTAAAGGTTTTGTTTTGTCTAACTACGTCAACTTCTACTCTTAATGTGACTTCTCCGTCTAAATACAGCGAACCAAAGGTTGCTTCAGAAATAGAAGCTTTTAGCTTGCCGTCTGGCATCAAAGTTCCATTTACTGTTGTGATAAGGGTTTCATTCCATAAAGAATCAACACTTATTGCATAAACCCTAAATACACAAGATGCTGAAGCTTTTAGTTTTGCTCTTTTGTAAAGAGCGGCAATCAAATTAATACCATCAAAATTTTCAGTTTCAAATTTTGCCCAGCTTTTAATAATGTATTTATCTTCAGTTTGTGGTCGAAAAGATACCTTCGTCATCTGACAGGTATAATTACTACATTGATTAAGAATCTGTCTGTTCTTAAAAACATTCATCTTAATGTTTTGGTGCCACGGTGTACTAACTAAAGGATAAATACGTCTATTTGCCATTATTCGGCCACTCCTATAAATAGAACACCATTATGTGTTTGGCTATTAAGAGTGATTGTTACTTTCACTACATAATGAGTAAGATCTAAAATGGCAGATGCGTTTACTGGTGTAATTTTGAAAAAACCTTGAGCGTCGGCTGTAATTCCAGATTCTGTAATACCAATACTAACAGAATCTTTATCATAAATAGTGTATGATGCAGTACCCAACCCAGCAGTTACCTGTTCTCCATTTGATGTCATCCACAAACTTCCTTGAAGTTGATTAGATGCATTGATTGAAAAACCACCTCTTGGTTCATTATGGAATTGTGCCGTTACATCTTGAGACGCCGTTATAGGTAAGTAATTACTTCTAGGTAATGAATCTACTATAATTGTTGCCTTTAATGTATAAAAATTGTTGACAAAATCAAGAGTAGAAACAATTGGAGTAATCGTAAACTGACCATTTGCATCTGGAGTAATTCCAGATTCAGACATGCCAGCAACTAAATTCGCATTTTTATCGTATATAACATAAGATGCTGTTCCAAGTCTTGGTAAGCTTGTGATTATTTCTTCATTGACAGAAGCCCATAAAGTACCAGCCAAATTACCTAAAAGATCAACATTGAATACACCAGCAACCTCATATTCACTACCGCCAGTGCCAGCAGAAATCCCTGAAGTTTGAATGGTTTGATTTACTAAATTGTTGTCTCTGTTTCCAACAGCATCAACAGCTTTAACACCGATATAATAATCAATTCCAGAACCTAATAAAACACTATCAGGTAGATTAAAAATATCAAACTGAAGTTTATCTGTAATTGCAATTATGTTGGCAGCATAAAATAAATTTGTTGCATTATCTCTTTTAATGTACACTTCATATCTAATAGGATTAGTAGCGTCCGTAGCTGCAAGCCAAGAGGCTCTAATTTGACCGAGAGATTGTATTGTAAGTGCTGCTACTCCAGCAAAAGTTGGAGGAGTCAAATCAGCAATACAAGACTGAGAAGTACCCTGATAAGCTCTTGCTATAGGATATAATAAGGGATTTGTAGTAGGGGAGGAAGTGCCTTGTGTAGCACTACCCCTTGTATAAATTTCAGCCATTATTTACTCCTATAAATCTCTAAGTGCAGGTCTAATATCTACTCCAGGAGGTGATGTAAATGTATACCTAACAAGTGTTCCAACTGTATTTGGAATAGTTCCAAGTGGTAACCAAGAAGATCCATTATTTGTTGAATATTCAAAATTTGCCGGATTAGTAGTAATAGTCTGATTTACCAATAAAGTTCCAGACAAATCATAAGATCGGAATCTTAATGAAGTTGGAACAACCCCTGATCCATAAGCAAAGCGTAATCTAAATGCTACTCGTGTAGGAGAAAGATTACTAGAACTATCATGTGAGTATTCCCAGTTGTCTGAAATGTCATCATTTGACTCAGTACTAATAACCGCATCGGCAAGTTGAGAAGCGGTTTGAGATCCAATCCTTAAAGTGCTAAAAGTAAATTTAAACTGAATTTGAGAACTAATATCTAAAGTACTTAATTCTGCTTCATCAAATTGTATCCATCCACCAGAAATAGATCCAAAACCACTAGTTCTGTAATAGATATTATAATTGTCAGCAGTGTTAACAAGCTTGTCAATTATAGATACTGATTTTAGAATACTGTTTGGAGTATCTAATACTTTGGTAACAATATAATCTTCACCAAACTTGTCATCTTGGCGTAAATCTAAATTAAAAAATCCACGTTGACCTGTTGTAGAGCTAACTAAAATAGCGATACCTTGGCCCATTTGAAATCCAGCAACCGCTGAAGATCCAAACTTAACTTGTCCGTAAGGTGTCGTTAGTCCGTCGTAATATGTAGCATTTAAAGAGCCGCCTTTTAACTGGAATTCGTTGTTAACCAATCGCTTACCATAAAACAAGTTTACGTTTGAAGTAAATACAAACATATCTAATGTGTTGGAAAACTGATTAAATACAGCGGCTGGAGCCAACACTTCATTTAGTCCACCGAGTAAGTTAGCAGTAGCCAAAGACGGCCAAGTAATAACACCTGTGGTTAAATCAGTAAGTTTACCCATGTACAAATTTGAACTAGTTCCAAATGCAATACACATTTCACCAGCCAGTGCCCCATAAGATACATGTTGAGGTGTAGCTATGTTTTCACTATTATTTGAAAGTAGAGTACCTACCACTGCTGGTAAGTTTCCAGTTTTATATAAAAAATTAGATCCAGTTGTACCAAAAGCTCTACCAATAGAATGAACACCAGATTGTGTACCAATAGTACTGATAGCAGCTCCACCAGATGTTAATGATAAACCGAAAGTGTTTGCTGTGATATCTCTTGCAAAATAAACTGTGTTATTTACCAAACCTGAAAAAGTTCCTGTTGTTTTAAACAACACAGGATCGTTCAATAAAAATCCGTGAGCATTAAGTGTAAAAACTCCAGGATTCGCATTTGTTCCTGTAATAGTAGATTCAACAAAAGTTGGTGCAATGGCAGTATCATAAACATAATATTGATGAGTTGCGGCTACACCATTATGGACATATGCCTTATTTCCAACAGAATCTATAACAACACCGTTTGAAGCAATGTTTAATTGATTCACACCAGTAGCAGCAGGATCTTGCAATAAGTAAGCTGCTTTTTGATCGTTTCCGGTAGCTGGGTCAATAATAATTGACCCTAGCGGTGTAAAGTCAGCTAAATCAATTTTATTAAGTAAAGTTAGTCCACCGTTAATTAAAACGGCATTTGTAGTTGCGAGCCATATCTTCCAGCCTGTAGTTCCTGTATCTTGAACGTCTAATCCTTTAAAAATAGTAGTAGTAACGATATTTGGACTTCTAAACAATAACCTTCCAACATAAGTAGAAACACCAGTTTTAAGATTGTAGTTATATAGAATAACGTTTACCGATCCTGCAACAGAGGCGGCTAGTAAAAATATACGAACAATATCGCCCGTACTTATAGGAGAAACATATACAGAACCGTTTAAGCTAAGACTAGTGTCAGTGAAAACATCGGTAAATGTAGGAACCGATGGTCCTAATGATTGATCGCCATTTACAAGTTTTTGTGAAACCCTACCTGCAATTGTTGTTTTGTTCTGGTCATAAACACTAACTACATCAGCCAGTAAGTCTAAATTTTTATATCCCATGTGTTCTCCTTAAATTAAAATCCAATTATCATTGATAAATACATATTCGGTGCCTATTAAACTATAAGTAAAATTTCTATTTAGTGTAATCCCTGGAAAGGTAGCACTACTAAACTCAAATTTCTCTACTCTTCTATTTTTTCTACTAGTAGGGTCTAAATAAGTTACATTTCTAACCCTATCTTTAGAGTCAAGAATCATTCTTTTAAGATTATTAACGAAAACATGCTGTACTCCAGTAGCCGTACCGTCTTCTGTGCCTATAATTATTCCACCAGCGTTGAGCTTAGTAAGAATATCATTCAGGATCGTTTGAGCAGCATCGTCGTCTACCTTAATGGTGTCATTAGCTAGCTGATTAGAAATAAAAGACAGGACTGTATTGGCGGTAACATCTTTAACTTCTAGTTTAAGATCTGACCCGATTTTTAAAGCATGCTTAATACCAGTCTTAGTGCCATCCTCGGACCCTGCTACCAGGACGTTATCAGGGTCAGGTCTGGTTGACGGCGTTAATGCGTCTAAGTTTACTAATAGATCACCAGTAAATGTAGCACTTGTAGGGATAGGATTACTTGAGTCGTAATATCTACCATACTTATCAACTAATATATTTCTAAGAGCTACAATTGGCTCTCTAGCGTATATACTTTGCTGTATATCTTCGTTTTTTATATTAGGTATAAGCTGTTCGTATAGGGTTATAGATGATGAGTCGGCTAGTAGAAAAGCAGACATATCAGTTCTATCATTGATATCTTTAGATGGATCTCCTACATAAATATCAGTAGTTCCGTCTATACGTTTTACTTCTAGTAAAGTCTGCTGTTGGGTGTTGGATATAATACGGACTTTAGACTTAACGTAAAAACCAGCAACGTCTGCTACTGTTATTTTACCTTGCAATGTACCGTCTGCTACAAAAGATTGAGCAACGGACGACCAGCGTCTCTCATTAGCCATACTATTCCTAACCTATACCTAACCATAGAATACCCATGTATTCAACCGTTTTAATAATTAAGTTTATTACCTAAACTATTGTTTTATATAGATAAAACACAATAACTAAATAAGCATTGACATTTCAATCATACTTTGATAAGGTTTATATAAGAGGTGACACATGAATAGACTAAATAGCATTATAGCAAAACTACCAAATACCGTGTATGTAAAAATTACAGGTCTAACATATGAGGATATGAATACACTATCTTCTGAGGGGTACGACCAGACTTTGGCATTTCGTACACTTATATCTAAAACTTATGATGGAGCTGAGATTACAGACCTTTTCGCCGCCTATTACCAGGGTTGGGAAATGGACCTGTTTGCTGCTAATGTAAAACTTACAAACGGAGATGAGATTAGAGTTTCTACAAGCCATGGGCATTTAATCGAAATAGATAAAAATGGAGGTTTTTATGAGTGATATTAGAGAAGAGATCCGACGTAAAGAATTTATGGTATTCTTAGCAATGAGAGCATATAATAATAACCCAGGTAAACATAACGAGTTCCTTCTAAGACAAGTAAAGAATTTAGAGTCTGATATTTTAGACTTAAACTCGCTTTTACCTAAGAAAACAAAACGAAAGGTTTTAGGTAAAAAAAGGAAGTAATGAGTGATTTTAATATAAAGATACAGGAGCTAGAACTTAAGTATTATGCAGAAAATATAAGTCTGGATAAGTTTATTAAGTTCGCAGTGGACCAGAATCCTAACAAAAAGTTGTTTGTTGGGTCCTATGATACATACTACTCTAGCCCATCGTATATGTCTGATAATGGACTAGAATTTGTTAGATTTCGCCATGGTATAACACCAGAATTGACTATAAAGATCAAGACAAGTAGTAAAAACAATAATTCTAGGATAGAGGTGGATTTACCACTGTCTAAGTCTGTAAGCAAGTTTATAGTTGATAAATTCCTTGCATTGCTTGGATTCCAAGAGAATTTCCAAATATATAAAGACTGTTATATCTATTACTACGATAAATTAACTATAGTTTACTATAGAGTGCTCGATAAAGAGGATGGTAAGGTTTTGTCTACCTTTATAGAGGTGGAGGCTCGTAAGGATGCTAATTTTGACGACGAAGATCATGCATGGGCATATGTTAAGGATATGGAACGCAAACTGTCATCTATAGGTATTTCTCCACAAAATAGACTTAGACGGTCTCTTTGGGAGATTTTTAGACGAAGTGTACCAAATTTGGACATTAAAAAGAAACTGCTTGACGTAACAACTAAAGTGTAGGATGATATGTATATGGAGGTGATTATGACACAAGAAGAAATGGATGCAAGAGATATACATGGTGATGAGTTTGTTGATGGTCTAGCCGAGATGATGGACGATTATGTTCCGTCTAAAAAAGAGATTATGATTGGTAGAATTAATAGATTAATTGGTGCTATTACTAGTAGGCCAATGTTATTCTATGTAGCTGGCGCAGTTGATATGGTTATACTTTTAACAATTTTAAAATATTTTAATGCTATATAATAATAGGAGGATTTTATGAGCAATATGATTGATAAGTTAACACAGGAGCAAGAGGATCTTATACAGGTGTATTTTAAGCAAGGTTTAGATCTTGGACTTAATACGTCTAAGATTAACCAAGATGAGGCTACGCGATGTATTAAGGAAGTGCATGAGTTTCTGGGTGGCAATGGTACACCTAAAATCGTATTCCTTAAGAATCCAATGGAAGTACAGATGGAATATAATAAGATTAAAAACGGAGTTACGGATCTTACAGGTATAAATAAAGAGTACACGTCTGAGTATTGGGTATTTAACTGGTTTATCTCTTATTATGTGTTTTATAAGTATATTCTTGAGGTTTTATTTCCAGAGAGAGTTGGAGAGTTCCCCTTACTATATAAAATCCTTGACTGGGCTAAGCACTTACATTACGTAGTATCGATAGGTGATACTTATTTAGTATCTGAGTTTCCTACCGAGATTGCTCTTGATCAAGAGGGTAAGTTAAGTAATAAATATGGACAAAGTTTGGCTTATAACGACTATGGACTATATAGTATTGACGGTGATGTTATGAGTAAATCCGACTGGGAAGATAAGTGTAAACATCTACATAGCGAATTAGCAAGCGTAGCTTTTAAGAAGTTGTAACTAAATACGAGAGGTGGTAATAGTATGAATGACGATAATATGATTACAGGTATAAAGAATGACCAAGAGAAGCCGGACCTATCTTTAATATCGTCCGACTTTATAGAAGAGCTTGGTATGGTATTAACATATGGAGCTAAAAAATACGCCAAACACAACTGGCGTGGAGGGTTTCTCTGGACTAGAGTAATTGCTGGCGTATTTAGACATTTATACGCATGGCTTAGAGGTGAAGATAGGGATCCAGAAACTGGGTTTTTACACACGGCACATGCGGCAGCAGGTATTATGTTCCTGGTTGAATTCCAAAAGCGTGGTATCGGTCAAGATGACAGGTTTAAGTACTAGCCATGGAAGAAATAGACAAAATCAATATATTAATAGACAAGCTCGAAGAAATGATTAAACGTCTTGAGTTTGTTAATAGAGAGAACAGATATCTAATAAAGCTTTAAAGGTGATGAATGGGTGAATTAAATAGTCAGTTATATAGTCAGTTAAATAGTCAGCTAGAGAGTCAGTTGGGGAGTAAGTTACGGGGTCGGTTAGGGAGTAAGTTAGGGAGTAAGTTACGGGGTCGGTTAGAGAGTCAGTTATGGGATAAGTTATGGAATCATTTATGGGGTCAGTTAGGGAGTAAGTTACGGGGTCGGTTAGGGGATCAGTTAGAGAAGGACATAAAATGGGTAATTTAAAAAACGGATTGGTTAGTGTATACGTAAGAGTCGTTATAGGTGGTAAACTGTTTGACGGTAATATACTACTAAATGGTAATGTTAATACAGAATATATATCTAACTCTATAGATCTTATTAAGTCTAGAGTTATGAGTGATATATCAAATCATACATCATTAGATTCAGTTAGTGAATTGATAGCCCAAGATGCTATTATTATTGAAGGTGAAGAGTAATGGAAGGCTTACTTATATTAATTATGTTAGTACTAATAATAAGAGGTTTATTTTTGTATTGGATAGATAGGAAGTTTTAATTATGGGTCATTCTTTAGGTGAACGCACATTAAAAAAGACTGAGTTTATGCTGCCAAGCGGTAAGATCCTTTATGGACCAAGGCAAGCTTTGGGTAGCTTATATAAGGAATTCCTAATCAACGATAAGGTTTTTAAGTTCTATCTATATAAGTCTGCACCAGATGCATTTGAGTATAAGTATTTTGGAACAAGAAATAAGGAGATTTGGGATATTAATCTTCCATCGCTATTGTATTTAGTTTAAACATGTCTCATGAATATTTTATTTGTGAACTTAGACTTTATAAGATCTTTAAGGCTTTCAGCTTTTGCTGTTAATTCCTGCATTCTTAATGCATAGATTTGATTACCAGGTCCTGATATGCCCTGACTTGCTCCATCCAGTCCGATGCTCTGCGAGTTCCACTTATTCGTAGGTCCTAACATAGATAGAACATCCATAGTTGTATATGTACCTATCAGGTCATTTATGATTGATGGTATTGAATTTTCTTCCCATCCTGAAGAGTATTTTATAAACCAATAACCAGGAATATGGTTAAGCTGTGACATTAACTGCATTAACGGAGCAGCAGCACCGCCAACTATGCCACCAGGCACAACTCCGCTCATTGCTGATTGCAACGGAACGAATGAGATTAGACCTTTTCTGGCTAAAGACATGTCGATCCAATCTAAAGGAAATGAATATATTAACGCTCCATTTTCATCCAATGGCGTATTATGTGATTCTACGTTATTATACACTGAATAAGTGTTTGCAGTCCTAATGGACACCTCAAGTATTTCGCGTACTTGTCTGACACCTAGGTCTAGCTGGTTAAATCCTTGCTGGGATTTGGTTCTATCATAGGGCTGTCTAACAACCCTAACTACTGGGAATACGTCTATATTACACTCAAGCTCTACTCTTGCAGATGATTTGGCTATAATATTCTTAAGTGTATCGTCGCTCATTTGTTGACGTGTAACCGGACTTACTAGTGGAATTCCGAACAGCCATTCTTGCTTAAGACGGTCTGGTGTTATAAACTGCTCAACCCTTGTAAATCCTGAACCAGTGTTCGTTGTACCTATAGGAAGTGCTTCGTGATCGAGGGGATACATGCCATGTTGATTCGGTTTACGTGTACTAAAATCTGACATTACAGCTCCTAAGCTTTAAACGGTGAATTTGGGCTTACTATCAATGTTGATTGCGCCCATACTTTTTTAACATTGGCACCTTCTGTTAATACTATTTCTATATTAACTCCTGAAAGTTTAGCCGTGTCTGCTGAAGATAATGAGAATGACCATACTGACCTGTCATCGGCTGAAAATGGCTGAGATGGTATCTTAGATATTGTATTGGCATTATTAGAGCTTACCATACGTGCAGTCATGGTAGCACCAGCTGCTGGCATATACCTTTGCTTAGATGAGCTATTAATAAGCTGAAACAAAACCGTAGCTGTTTCGCCTGGTGATACTTCTATCTGATTAACACTCATTAAATTATTGACTGTAGAGTCTGAGTCTAACATCTGTATTGCTAATTTCATTTATACACCTATGAATAATTTGATTACTGGACCTATTGCAGCTATAAAAATGGCTGACAATATCTTTGTATGAACTGAAGCCTCTCTTTGAAGCTTTATTAGTGTTTCTGATATAAACTGCTGATTGGTTTCAACTATAAGTAGTCTTTCCGACAGGATCTTTTGGTTATTCGTGATTTGCTGAAAAAGCTCCATATCTCTAGATTCTTTTTGCTTATGGGTCTCTTTTAGCTCATTAAGTCTCTCTGTTAATATATATAGGGCTATTTGATCATTCAGTTTTGGGTCTCTGTTTTCGCCATTATTCATCGATTTATCCTCACACTAGATAACCAATTATTAAGTTTATAGCGTAAGATGTTATAACTATTAGGTTATTTCCTTTACCTTATACGCATGACGTTACACTTTATCATTAGCCTCGCAAATCCTATTGAATCCCTTTACCTTATACGCATGACGTTACACGCTATGATTTTGATGAGGTTATTTCAACCTTAGCCTTTACCTTATACGCATGACGTTACACGTAAAAGTCTTGTTCTTGCTCGTAAGGGAGCCCCTTTACCTTATACGCATGACGTTACACCACAAAATGAATAATTTAAAAATAGGTCTATTCCTTTACCTTATACGCATGACGTTACATCCAGCCGCTTTCTTCCAATTTTTGTCGGTCCTCCTTTACCTTATACGCATGACGTTACACTCCACTACGTATTGGACTCCACCATTACTCATTCCTTTACCTTA
>JFJP01022058.1_pt1 | contig 14797 bp, 15 predicted proteins | sample 431651 | NCBI WGS metagenome assembly JFJP01 (sample SAMN02602958, study PRJNA72255) | Microbial mat metagenome, whole genome shotgun sequencing project. | biome: fresh water; feature: sink hole; material: water; isolation source: purple microbial (photo- and chemosynthetic) mats found in...
GGAACAGGAGAAATTTTTCATGAGTCGTCAGATAGCAACTTTTGTTTTGGGAGAGACATTGCTGGGCGTGGATATTCTGCTTGTAAAGGAAGTGTATCGCCATGCAACCCTCAGTCCGATTCCTTCTGCGCCGAAATATCTCAGGGGTTTGATGAATCTGCGGGGAAGAGTCGTGACCGTCATAGACCTGAATGTATGTCTGAATCGTTCCGAGATATGCGATCCGGAAAAAGGGCGGCTGCTGATTATGAAAACGCAGGAGGAAATCGCCGGTTATAAGGAAGGATATCTCGCAGGCATCCGTCTGGGAGAAGACATTGTGGGATTTCTGATAGACCGCATGGATGATGTGCTGACTGTCTCGGATGAAGACATTCTTCCGCCTCCGCCCAATATCGTTGACATTGACGAGGGATTGATCGAAGGCGTTATAAGACAGGGTGAGCATTTGGTGATTCTTCTGAGAGTCACGGCAGTTCTCGATGTAGTGATGAATGCCTCTAACGAAGAAGCATGATTGCAGGATGGGCGAGCAAAGTGAAACCGGTCATTGATTCACGTTATAACGGAAAATCAGTGGTTTTAACAAACCGAGTTTCTTGGAGAAACTCAGTTATTGAGTTGTGTGAGCGTAAAGTAAGTCACTAAAATAAAGGATTGAGATTATGAAAAAAACAGTAGTAATTCTTTTTATGATTCTTTTTTGGAATAACAGTCCGGCATTTCCGCTCGGGCTGAATGAAATCGAAATTCACGGTTTTGCAAGTACAGGCTATATGAAATCGGACGGAAACAATTTTCTGCTTCCGTCGAAAGAGGGAAGCTTCGAATTCAATGAAGCCGGAATCAACTTTGCCACATCTCTGGCAGACAGCCTGCGGATCGGATTGCAGTTCTATTCCTATGATCTCGGAGAGATAGGAAATAATGACACAAAATTAGACTGGGCATTTTTAGATTACCACTGGAAAGATTCGCTGGGTATAAGGCTCGGAAAGATCAAAACTCCTCACGGGCTGTATAATGAAATTCAGGATTATGATATGCTGCGGACTTCCGTGCTGCTTCCTCAGAGTGTTTATCATAAATACTTCCGTGAGATAATGATAAGCTTCGAAGGCGCAGAAATCTATGGAAAAATTCCCATGAAATCGGCAGGCAAACTGGAATATGATCTGTTTGCAGGAACGATGAATATCGAATCTGACGGCGGCATTGCAAAGAAAATCATCTCCTTGAACAGCATGGAATTCAAAGACGCCAGATTCGACTACGCCGCGGGCGGCAGAATCAAATGGCGGACACCGATAGACGGACTGATGCTGGCAGCAACCGCGTATCAGTTCGACGTGACTTACAAAACCGAAGCTACAGCCGCACCTGTCACTATCACTATCGAAATGCCGGAGAGTGTGATTTCTGTTTTTTCAGCCGAATACAGCAAGGGAAATCTGACGCTTGCCGGAGAATATTATAGGCTGAATATGGACAGAACATTTACTCAGGATATGTCGGCTTTGGGGATGCCGAACCCGCCTCCGGTTGAAAACAACACTGTGATTGAAGCTTATTACGGACAGATTTCTTACAGGTTTACAGACTGGTTCGAAGCAGGAACCTATTATTCTGTTTACTATCCCGATAAGAATGACCGCGACGGGGCAAATCAGGTAGCACTGGGAAACCCGGATTATGCGGGATGGCAGAAAGACTGGGCTTTAAGCGCACGCTTTGATATTACGGATTTCTGGCTTGTCAAATTAGAATTGCATGTCATGAACGGCGCGGCGATGTGTGTGGAAACGGATAATCCCGATGGCTATGAGGAAAACTGGACTCTGTTTGCAATCAAAACCACTTTCAATTTTTAACTCACGGGGGAAAGTATCATGAAATTCAGAATAAGCCTATCGTTATCGGGAGTTGTGCTGATATTGCTGATTAGTGCCGCCTCACTCATAGCCGGAGAATTTCTTATTGTCGCTAATCCGGGTGTGCAGCAGGACAGTCTTGATCGTGACGTTATTTCGGATATCTTCAGAGGAGATAAAACAAAATGGGATAACGGCAGTAAAATAAGCGTTATCATGCTTAAAGAAGGTGCAGTGCATTTGGCTTTCGTACAGGAGATATTGGGGACAACACCTGAAAAAATAAGAGATTTATGGAAAAAAGCCGTCTTCACCGGAATCGGCACACCGCCCAAGATATTGAAAACAGAGCAAGATGTTATTAAAACCGTTGCCGAAACCGAAGGGGCTGTGGGCTATGTCGGCGAATCCGCTCCTCATGAAGGTGTGAAAATTATTTCTGTCAGGTGATGAAAGCCGTTTTTCTTTGAAATCTGCCGTAAAACGCCCATGCTTAAAATAGACGCAAATTGTTTTAATATGTTATGAACAGGACGATTTTGAAAATCGTCCTACATAATTTGAAATCTCTCGTAAAACGCCCATGCTTAAAATAGACGCAAATCGTTTTATCGTTTTGAATATATGTCCGGATGCCGGAGATCACTCGTAAAGGAATGCGATTATGGTGTTGAACAATATAAAAATAGGAATGAGACTCGGGATCGGTTTCGGGATAATTTTTCTGATTACCCTTGTAATCCTGCTGGTGACGACATTATCGCTGAAAACGGCGCGAGATAACATCTCCGTAGTCAAATATGAAAGTCTGCCTTATGCTCACCTTGCCGATGAGATGGCTTTTCAGACCCTGAAAGTTCTTGAACTTCTATTATATGCCTCGACAACCCATAAGCCGGAAGGATTTAAAGAAGCAGAGAAAATTGTGGAGAGTTTCAGACTGAATATCGGAAAATTCAAAAAATTGTATGAGGAAAAAGGCGATAAGCGCGGAACCGCAGCCATTAAGGAATTAGAGGCTGCTTTCGAGCAATATTATGAACAGGGAAAGGAAATAGCCTTTATTTATTTCACAGAAGGCTTGGAGGAAGGCAATAAGCTTGTGGCAGGCTTTGACAATTCTGCAAAGATACTGACAGCCAAGATGAAGAAATTGCAGGAAGATGAAGTCGGAAAAACAAAGGAAAGCGTTTACAATATTATCATGTCGCTGAACCGTGTCAGAACCGTCATGTTTTCGATGAACGGGCTTGCAATGGTTTTAAGTGTGATGATCGCTTTGTATATCACACGAAGTGTGACTATTCCTGTCCGCCATATTCTTGCTGGTTTCAGGAGCATGGCAGAAGGAGATATAACTGTAAGAATTGAGGTCGGAAGAAATGACGAGATGGGAGAACTGGCACGAGGATTCAACAGCTTTTCGGACAGCCTTGCGGACATCATCAGGCAGATTGCCGAAGATATGAAAAAATTGGATGCTGCCTCATCCGAAATGTTTGACATGTCTGCCCGGATAACTCTGTCTGCCGAGAAAGTAAATTCACAGACAAATACTGCTGCCACGGCTTCGGAGCAGGTAAGCGGAAGTGTCGGCATGGTCGCTTCCGCTGTAAAACAGACCAGCACATCACTGTTCGGAATTGCTTCCATGACCGATCAGATGTCGTCTGCTTTCACCAATGTTGCAGAATTCGGGAAAAAAACCGCAGACAATGTTTCTGCAATGGCTCGGTCAGGCGAGAATATTTCGGTAAGAATCCGAGAAGTTGCAGATGCTGTCACAGAAATGACCGTTTCGCTGAATACCGTGGCAAAGAGTACGGTTCAGGCCAATATGATTTCACGGGATGCGAGCCGACGTACCGAACAGATCAATATCAGAATGAATGTCTTGGTTTCTTCATCCCGGAAAATAGGCAAAATAGTTGACATGATAAAAAAAATTGCCGACCAGACCAATATGCTCGCATTGAATGCTGCCATTGAAGCTGCCGGCGCAGGTGTGGCCGGAAGAGGATTTGCTGTTGTGGCAAACGAAGTAAAGGTATTGGCCGGACAGTCTGCCGAAGCCACCGAGGAAATCGCAGGTCAGATAGAGGAAATCCAGACTGCTACCCGTGATGTTGTTCAGGCTGTAGAGGAGATAAACCGCATTATCCATGAAATCGCTGCCATCAATGAGATGATTGCCGATTCGGTGAAAGGTCAGACTGACTTAGGAGGCGAGATTTCGGAATCGGTCATGGATACTGCCACAGCAGTGAAAACAGTTGCAGAAAACGCAAACGAATCGGCAAAATTGGTGGGAGAAATTGCCAATCTGACAGATGAGACATCAAAATCTGCTTCCGGCATTGCCCGACATATTGATGAATTGTTGAAAAATGCACAGGAGATTGCCCGCTCTTCCGAAAAAGCGGCGCGGGGAGTCAATGATATTTCTCTCAATATTCAGGAAATAAGCGAAATATCCGAACAGACCGCAATCGGAGCCTCCCAAAGCGACGCCTCGTCGAAAGCGCTGGCGGAGATGGCATCCGGACTTACGCGGATTGTGAGCAGATTCAAATTGTAACATCATTTTCAGATATACTGCCCTGCGCTTTTGTAAAACGCCAAAAAAACAAGACAGACGCAAATCGTTTTATCGGCAAAACGGTTTGCAAAACCGTTTTACTTTAAAATTCGAAAAACGCAGATTATGACGGTGAAAAGAATATACAGAAAGGAGAAAAGATGCTGAAGCTGTTTAACAATATGAAAATATGGAAAAAGACCGCTCTCGGTTTCGGAATTCTGATTGTAATTATTTTAACGCTGGGTATTCTGTCGGTCAGAAATATGACGTATGTCCGGACAGAAGCCTTCCGCCTGTCAGATGCTTATGTTCCCGAAGTCAGAGTAGTCAACAATCTCGAGCGCAATGCCTTATGGGCGATTTATTCCATGCGCGGATATTCGATGAGCGATCAGAATGATGATCATTATCTGAAAGAATATGAAAAATATATCTCGGAGATCAAAAAGCATATCTCGGAAGCTCAGAAACTCACGGATGCACATCCTGATCTTTTAAAATTGAAAGAAGGACTCGTTCAGGAAGCGGAATTTCTCAAGAAATATGAACAGTTTGCAGCAAAGACCGTTCAGATAAACAAGTCCATTGCAGAGAACCGTAAAAAGTCAGACACGGCTGCCGCGATATACATGAAAAATGCCAGGGATTTTGTGAAAAGCCAGTATGATACCATGAAAGAGGAGATCGCCACTGCCACGGGCGGATCAGAACTTATAGAACGGTTAGAAAAAATAGAAACCGCCGAAGATGTTATTGATACCGGCAATGATATCCGGATTGCCAATTTCAAAGCCCAGTCCGCGGCTGATCCCGGCATCTTGCAGGAGGGACTGAAGGCTTTCGAGCAGCTTGAGACTTACTTGAAAAGCCTTCGTTCCAAAACCGGACATGAGATTAATATCAGACAGATTGAAGAGATAGAAACATCTGCCCGGCAATATAAGACCGCAATGGATGAATTGCTCAGAAATCAGCTTGAACTTCAGACACTAAACGATATGCGGACAGGCACCGCGCTGGAATTTGTCAGCATTGCCAAGGAAACGTCTTTTGCCAGCATGGACCGGATGGTCAAAGTGGTCAGCGATTCCGTGCCGATGCTTTCACAGGCATCCCGCGCCATCATCGTCGGAGTGATTATAGCGCTTGTCATTGCAATGACTGTGGCAGCTTTTATTACGATCACAATTACGCGTCCCATCGCAAAAGTTGTCGAGTTCACAAAAGAATTCGGAGACGGCAATCTGAGCGGCGGAAATGCCGTTGACAGCAAAGACGAAATCGGGGCAATGGCACGGTCTTTGAATACGGCTGTCGCCCAAATCAAAGCAGTCATGTATGAACTCGCTGAAACCACAGATACGCTTTTCAGCTCATCCGAAGAGTTGTCGTCACTTTCTACGGAAATGGCTTCGTCTGCCGAAGAGATGAGTTCCCAGTCCGATACCGTGGCAATCGCTTCGGAACAGGTCAACAACAGTATGAATATTGTCGCATCCGCCGCGGAGCAGGCAAGTTCTTCGGTAAGCAATATTGCTTCCATGACCGAAGAGATGTCCTCCGGGTTTGAGACAGTTGCCCGAAACGGAAAAAAGACCGCTGAGAATGTGAAGTCCATGGCAGCCGCGAGTGAAGCTATTTCGCTGAAAATCAACACGGTGGCATCAGCGTCCGAGGAAATGACTGCATCGCTGAACGAAGTGGCCAAAAATACGGCTCAGGCAAGCCGCATTTCACAGAATGCCAGTCAGCGGACCGTACAGATCAATGAGAGAATGGGCCTGCTGGTTTCCGCTTCCAAAAAAATCGGCAAGGTGGTAGGCATGATTAAAGATATAGCGGATCAGACCAATATGCTGGCTTTAAACGCCACCATAGAGGCTGCCGGCGCAGGAGCTGCCGGAAAAGGCTTTGCGGTGGTTGCGAGTGAAATCAAGGAACTGGCAAAACAGTCCGCTGATGCCACCGATGAAATTGCCGGACAGATAGAGGAAATCCAGACCTCAACCGCGGATGTGGTCCGGGCAGTCGCGGAAATCAACGCGGTTATTTCCGAAATCGCCGATATTAACGAAATGATTGCCTCGTCTGTGGAAGAACAAAGCGCTACAGCAAACGAAATCTCGAAATCTGTTTTCATCACAGCCGAGACCGTGAAAAGTGTTGCGTCAAATGCATCGGAATCCGCAGACCTGACCGAAGAAATCGCCAAGTCAATTGATGAGACATCAAAAACAGCCGTTGAGGTGGCGCGTAATATTGACGAACTGTCAACTGGAGTCAAAGAGGTTGCGCGGTCTTCCGCAGAAGCTGCCGGCGGAGTAAACAGTATTGCAAAAAATATAAAGTCCATCAGCACATCCTCAAAAAGGACTGCCGCGGGTGCGGCGCAGACTCATGAATCATCAAAAGAACTGGCGAAAATGGCTTCTAAGCTTAAACAGATCGTGAGCAGATTCAAATTGAGAGGTGAGGGGTGAGAGGTCAGAGGTCAGAGGTAAAATGACCCCTGACCCCGCACCTCTTAGCCCTGACCTCCCCCAAAGGGGGCCGGGTGGAAAAAGACTTAAAGATACTTGTTGTGGATGATACGGTCACTTATCGGCAGATTCTGTCAAAAATCGTATCCGGCTTTGACAGTGTTGATCTGCTGGGGATTGCCTCCAACGGTAAAATCGCAATGTCGAAAATCGGGATTAAGCAGCCTGATCTGGTGCTTCTCGATGTGTTTATGCCGGAAATGGACGGGTTAGAGACGCTGGATCAGATAAAAAAGCGTTTTCCTCATATTGATGTGATCATGTTAAGCGGGGTGGACAGGGAAAACGCCAATATAACGATGAAAGCCCTGTCTGCGGGTGCGCTGGATTTTATTGCAAAACCCAGAGGAGAATCCATTGAGGAAAATATCGCGGAACTGAAAACCGCGCTTTCCGGACTGATACTGATGGCAAGAACCCGGAAATATTCCCGTCAGGCAAGGGGAATTTTCAGCGAGACATCTCCTCATGTATCTGCTGTTGAAAGTGCTGCTCATGGGAGTCCTCCCCCTGAAAAAATATATCGTCCTGTGTATGTCAGACCGCCTGTTCCTGATACGGCAGGGATATCCGGCGCAGCGTTATCCGGAATCCTTCCGGCTGAACGTCGGATTTACAAAAAACCGGCACGGATTGACGTTGTTGCCATAGGCGTTTCTACAGGCGGACCCAATGCTTTGCAGGAGATTATTCCGAAACTGATTGCTGATTTTCCGGTTCCCATCCTTGCGGTACAGCACATGCCGCCAATGTTTACAGCTTCTCTTGCGACAAGGCTCAACAGCCTGTCTGCCATAAAAGTAGTTGAGGCCGAGGAGGGCCGTACAGTGGAAAAAGGAGTCATGTATATTGCTCCCGGGGGCAGGCATCTGACGGTAAAAAAAGACAGGCTCAACACTAAAGTCATTGCTCTGTCGGATTCGCCGCCTGTGAACAGTTGCCGTCCCTCTGTGGATGTGCTTTTTCAGTCTGTTGCCGAGGCTTACGGCGGAAACTCGCTGGCAGTTATTCTGACAGGTATGGGAAATGACGGGGTTGCAGGCGTATCTGCCATGCGCCGCGGAGGGGCATATTCGATAGTTCAGGATGAGAAAAGCAGTGTGATATGGGGAATGCCCGGGGCAGTCGTAGAGGCAGGCTATGCAAATGAGATTGTTCCCTTAGACAGAATGGCTCTCAGAATTATGGGAATCGTGGGAGGAGATTTTCGCTGATGTTTAAGATTACCCAGCCCGAATATATCCTCATGAAAAAATATATTGAGGAACACTGCGGCATTTATCTTCAGGATGACAAAGAATATCTCATTGAATCAAGACTTGCCGATCTTCTCGAAGAAACCGGCTCCAGATCATTTCAGGAATTTTATCTCAAAGCACGGATACATGATCCTGCCGGCGAGCTTAGGGACAGAATCGTTGATGCCATGACCACCAATGAGACATCATGGTTTCGCGACAAAAATGCCTGGGATTATCTTAAAGAAGTAGCAGTTCCCGCGCTGTTGGACCGGGCTGCCGAAACCGGCAGAGCCTCAGTGTGGTCTGCCGCGGTATCCAGCGGACAGGAAGTGTATTCTCTGCTGATGCTTTTGGATGAAGCAGCCAGGGAGCGCGGACAGTCTTCTCTGCCTGAGCGGATAGGAATTCTTGCCAGCGATATCTCATCATCTGCCCTGTCTTCGGCAATGTCCGCTGCTTATGACTCAATTGCAATGTCCCGGGGATTGCCTGAAGATAAAAAAAAGAAATACTTCAGACAGACTGGAAATGTCTGGCTATTTGATCAGGAACTTAAAAAGCGGGTTCAGTTTAAAAGATTCAATCTCCAGAACAAGTTTGTCTTTCCTGAAAATTTTGATCTCATTCTGTGCAGATATGTCTCTATCTATTTTGCTGATGCCTTCAAACGTGAGTTGTTTGCGAAAATGACAGGCGTATTGAAAAGCAGAGGGGTGCTGCTGCTCGGGGCAACCGAGTCATTAAGAGAATTTTCCACAGATTTTGAAATATCCTATTATAAGAACACGGTTATCAACACAAGGAAATGAGAAGTGAGGAGTGAGAAGTGAGAATTTTATTTCTCATTTCTCACTTCTCACTTCTCACTTATCAATTACCAGGGGGATATGAAAATGAATACAAAAACAGAGCATTCTGAAGCCCGAAAGCCTCAGACTCCGATCCTTTTTGTAGATGATGAACCCACGGCACACATCATCATCAAAAATCATCTGAAAGGATGGAATGTGATATCAGCACATTCCGCGGAAGAGGCACTGGAAATCCTCAATAAACGGCATATTCTGGTCGTGATCTCGGATATTGGAATGCCGGGAATGGACGGGATCACTTTTTTGAGAGAAATCAGAAAAACCCGGGGAATTATTCAGGTTATCATAGTTACCGCGTCTGACAAAATAGATGATCTGATCAACGCGTTCGAAGCCGGGGCAACCGATTTTCTGCTCAAGCCTGTAAAGAAAAAAGATATTGAAGAGGCATTGGACAATATTCTTGTCAAAATGAACCGCTGGAAAGCCACGATGCGCGAGCTTTTCTACAGAAGAAAGGGTATGAATCCCGAACAGGTGATTCCCTTTGACGAGAATGAACCCTCGGATTGAGCATTCATTTCAATTGACAAAATTCACTGCTATTATTTTGGCTGCCGGACTATCTTCCCGCATGAATGCGTTCAAGCCCTTGATGCTGCTGGGCGAAATGACGATTCTGGAACGGGTGATCCGGCTTTTTCAGTCTGCCGGAATTGAAGACATCCGGGTGGTAGCCGGGTATCGTGCCGAGGATGTCTTGGCTGTGCTGAATCCCCTCGGAATACGTTCTGTCATCAATGAGCGATATGAACAGGGCATGTTTTCATCAGTAGCAGCGGGAGTAAAAAGCATAGAAGCGGATCCGGAAGCTTTTTTCATTTTGCCAGCGGATATTCCTCTGGTAAGGTCTCATACTATACTGACTCTGATGCGGGTTTGGGAAAAAAGCGAGACATTCGGTCTCATCTATCCGACTTTTGAGGGAAAGCGGGGACATCCGCCGCTGATTTCTTCTGTGTATGCAGGAGATATTGAGCAATGGCATGGAGAAGGCGGACTCTCGGCATTCTTGGCGCAGCATGAATCATATAGCCGAGACGCGGCTGTTGCCGATGAGAATATTCTCTCTGATCTGGATACACAGGCAGATTATCAGAAATTACTCGAAAAGTATAAGCAATATGACATCCCCACGGTTCGTGAGTGCATGGCTCTGATGACAGACATATTTGCCGTGGAAAAGCCGATACAGGATCACTGCCGGACTGTAGCAGCAGTTGCTGAAAAGCTGGCAACAGCACTTAACAGAGCCGGAAATCCGATCAACCTCGGATTGCTTGCTGCCGCGGCATTGCTGCATGATCTGGCAAGAAATCAGCCGGATCACGCAAAGGCAGGCGAGTTTATTCTGAAAGAAATGGGCTTTCCTGCGGTTGCAGATATCGTAGGCGCGCATACCGATATAACTCTTGATGAGGACAGAGCAGTTCAGGCAAGTGAAATCCTTTATCTGGCAGATAAATCAGTTCAAGGAGAGCGCATCGTTTCAATAACAGAGCGGTTTGCAAAAAGAATAACTCGTCATGCCCATGATCCGGAAATCAGGGAACGTATTGCCCTGAGATTGAAAAACGCCGTCAGAATAAAGGAACGGATTGAAACTGTTACAGGAAAGCCTTTGGAAACAATTCTGGAGTCTTCAGACTGAGGCGGTTTCTGAGACTTACTCAATTCTGTGACTTACTCAATTCTGTGACTACACCCCGGCAAGTTTAAGTCTGTACCGTTTCACATTCCGCCATGCTTTTGCCTCGGTTACGATGTAATCTCCGAACTTTTGACCGCAGATGGCTGTCAGTTTTCTGCCGAGGCGGATGGTTCTGCTCCGCTCGGTTCCGCCGCCGAGGTTGAGAGGAATATTATGTTTCTCCGGAAGCGGATACAGATGGGATACGCCCACCCGGTCATCGCCGTATTCTTTCCACCATGCCGCGACAAAGCTTTTCAGGATTTCGTATTCCTTATCGGTTTCCGAAGAAACAGCGGATTCACCGCTCACAGACGGTTCGGGATGCGCTGTTCCCTTTGCAATCAGATGATCCTGAAGGACAAACAGTCTGTCCCTGAAAAAGTCTCTTTCTTGTCTCACCTTATTTATCTCTTCTCGGAAACAATGCAGTTCATCACGCACAGTGCCGATCAGCGATGTAGCCTCTTTCAGAAAGGCTTTCAGTTCGGGAATATAGTCCCCGGAATTTCCCCGTAAAAGCTCTTTTGCAACAAAATAGTTCCTGACCAGCGCACGTTGAATTTTCCATGCCTGCTCGTCGTTAAAAGTTTTGACGAGCATCAGATAGCCGGATTCAGCCAGAAATTTAATAGAATTTCGCTGTTTGCTATCGCCGTACGAATTTCGTACCGCGATAATTTCAGACCATTCTTCATAAGGAACATCAAAGAAATCTTCATTTTCAATGAGTTTGTCCTTATGATAATTAAATGCCCGTTTGGCTGTGCCTTCAGGACGTTCATGCAGTTCATCCACCATCCTGAAAGTAATCACAGGCTGATCTTTGTATCTTATCTGTTCAACCTTTTTTCCTTCGATTTCAACGATCATGCTGTCATTCATTTATGTCACCTCCGCCGTATGAATTTCGTACCGCGATAATTTCAGACCATTCTTCATAAGGAACATCGAAGAAATCTTCATTCATTTCTATCATCTTTCTGAATATAAATGAGGACTTGTTATCGCTCCGGATCATCCGCCGAGATAGGCATTCCTGACCTCCGGATTTTCAAGCAGCGATTTTGAGGGACCTTCAAGCACAAGAACTCCGTTTTCCAGCACATATCCTCTTTGAGCAAACTGAAGAGCGAGCCTTGCATTCTGCTCCACGAGAAGAATAGTCGTGCCTTCCTGATTGATTTCTTTGAGCGCATCAAACACATTCATCATAAGCAGCGGCGCAAGCCCCATGGAAGGTTCATCTAACAGCATAAGCCTTCTGCCGCTCATAAATGCCCTGCCGATGGCGAGCATCTGCTGTTCGCCTCCGCTCAGGGTTCCGGATTTCTGCTCCCTGCGCTCTTCGAGTCTCGGAAAAATCGAAAAGACGCGAGTAATATCTTTTTCGATTTTATCGCGGTCTTTTCTCGCGAAAGTGGCGAGTCTGAGATTTTCCATGACTGTCAGATTGCCGAACAGACGCCTTCCCTCAGGAACATGAGAAATACCGAGTTCGCTCACTACCTTGTCCGGCGGATATCCGAGCATATCTTTTCCCATGAAAGTCATTTTACTTCCCGGTTCTGTAGGAATCATCCGGGAAACAGCCCGCAATGTCGTGCTTTTTCCAGCACCGTTGGCTCCGATGATGCAGACAATCTCACCGTCACCGATCTGAAAACCGATGCCGTGAAGAGCCTTGATTTTACCGTAAGACACTTGCAGATTTTCTACTGACAGCAGCATTAGACGATTATCTCCTTGCCCAGATAGGCTTCGATCACCTTGGGATTATTTCGGATGTCTTCAGGGATGCCTTCGGCAATGACTTCTCCGAAAACTAATGTCTGTATTTGCTCGCAAAGCTCCATTACCATCCGCAGCCGGTGTTCGATGAGAAATATCGCTACCCCCAGTGCGTCCCGTACCTGACGGATAATACTCATCATCTGACGCAGTTCTTCGGGATTCATGCCTGCGGTCGGCTCATCTAAAAACAATATCTTGGGTTCCGTAGCCAAAGCCCGTGCCATTTCGACTCTTCGCTGCGCGCCGTAAGGCAGATTGATCACGATCTGGTATGCAAAATGCTCAACCCCCATCATCTTGAGGAGACTGTATGCTTTTTCCTCGATTTCTGCTTCTTCTTTGCGGCGTTTCGGAGTTCCGAAAAATGCCCCGATCAGTCCGTAAGTAATTTTCGAATACTGCGCCAGTTTCACATGCTCAAGCACAGTCATGTGCCGCCACAGCCGAAGGTTCTGAAAGGTTCTGCCCAATCCCTTTGAAGCAATCTGATAAGGCTGAAAGCCCACAATATTTTCCCCGTCTAAAAGCACCTGTCCCTGGGCAGGCTTGTAGATACCGGTGATCAGATTGAAAACCGTAGTCTTGCCCGCTCCGTTGGGACCGATCAGTCCCCTGATCTGTCCGGGTTCAATTGACAGATTGTAGTCATGGACAGCCCGTAGCCCTCCGAAATAATGCGTCATTTTTTTGATTTCAAGCAAAGACATTGTTATCCTTATATGAAGTCTCATTACCGTACACTTTTTATAATCAATCTGATTTATTCATATTTTTGATTAATTATATGAAAAGCAACCGGAACAGATATATCATGATTCTGATTTATTCATATTTTTGATTAATTATATGAAAAGCAACCGGAACAGATATATCATGATCCAGAAAATAATTCAGCAACTTCAATCCTAACTGAAATAAACTTAAATCACAACGGTCAGAACGATGAATAATCTTTATCCATCCTTGTGTTACAGCAAGAGTACCGAGAAACACTATCCATATATATGCCAGACATGCGGCAATCATAAGGCGGCTCAGGCGTTCAGGGTCAGAAAGGTGGCTTTTATTGAGATGAAAGCCCCGGCTTTTTTGGTCAGAAAAAAAGGTTTCTATTCGAAATCGTTTGGAATAATAATCCATCGCATCTTCAGGCGACTTCATATTTGTAACAAGGTAAACCGGTTCGGCATATCCTTCTCCCCGCCATGCAATTACCGTCATCCTTCGGGTATGAAACTCCCGATAATTCCGACATGATAAACTTCATCGTTCATCCCGATTTGAATGTTCGGAGAAGTCCGGCACACATAATACCATCCCCACCCCTCCAGCGTTTTTTGCAAATTGATTCCGTCAAATTCTCCGTCACCGACCAAAACAACACGCTGTGCGGATTCAGGTATCATTTCATGAACCTGTTTAATCAGATCAATATGATTTTCTTCAGAAAAATGTCCCTTTCCGCCTTCGGCTGCGATCCACGCAAGAGGCAGCGCCCGTTTTTTATAAATGACATTCACAATCAGCGTCCTGCATCCCCGGCCGATGTCGCTCACATCCACAGCCAGTACAATCTCTTTCAATCCCAAATTCAGCAGGAGGGCTTCTGCATATGGCAGAAAGAACCGTTTCCATGTAACATTATTGTTATCAATCCAACGGCTGATACGTTTTTCCACACTTGCCGATTTGGCTTCGGCAGGAACTTTATCCGCAATCTTAGGCAGTTGTGTACTCCCGCTCCCTACAATACCGCTGACCATAGCAGCCAGCGTATTCAAGTGCCGGGCTGCATTCCCCTGAGGCTGAACAGGATAAGTTTTATCCAGTGCATTTCTGATTTCACGATATCTTGTATTGTTGTCTCCCATGGTAACCCCCTTTTTTTGTATTTTTATCTCAAAGACTATCATTAAAAATTTTTTTTATCAATTTTTATCTAAAAAAGTGTACGGTAGTGAGTGGTAGTGAGTTACAGCGTTAGAGATAATTTGCTTTGAAAACAAGCAATAAGTTAAGCATTCCCCCTTTTTCTCAGGATGATTCCGACCTTGCATAAAAAGCTTTCCTGAACGCCTCAAATTCCCCTTTGTCTATAGCCTCGCGTATCTGCCCCATCAGATGAGTAAAATAATGGATATTGTGAATACTGTTCAGGCGGTAGGACAGCAATTCTCTTGCCATATAGAGATGACGCAGATAAGCTCT
>JFJP01031753.1_pt1 | contig 14797 bp, 13 predicted proteins | sample 431651 | NCBI WGS metagenome assembly JFJP01 (sample SAMN02602958, study PRJNA72255) | Microbial mat metagenome, whole genome shotgun sequencing project. | biome: fresh water; feature: sink hole; material: water; isolation source: purple microbial (photo- and chemosynthetic) mats found in...
TACATTTATAACAGGAATGGGGGTTTGTGTGGCAGAAACGACAACATCACAACATGGGCAATGGTCTTCACGATTTGCTTTTATTTTAGCGGCAACAGGTTCAGCGGTGGGCTTAGGAAATATTTGGAAGTTTCCTTATATCGTCGGTGAAAATGGCGGTGGCGCGTTTGTCATGGTTTATCTGTTCTGTGTGCTAGTCATGGGAATTCCTTTGATGATGGCAGAAATCATGCTTGGGCGGCGCGGCAAACAAAGTCCTGTCAATACCATGAAGCAATTAGCCCGCGAAGCAGGGGCGGATAATCGTTGGCATTATCTAGGCTGGCTGGGTGTCATTGCAGGTTTTTTAATTCTTGCCTATTACAGTGTTGTTGCAGGCTGGGCATTAGCGTATACGGGCAAAGCCTTTTTTGGGCATTTTATCAACAGTGATGCCGCCGAAATTGCAAGCCTTTTTGAAGGTTTAATTGCCAGCCCGTGGCAACAAGTGTTTTGGCATACGGTTTTCATGGCAGCAACGATGGCAATTGTCGTGCGTGGCGTAGAAGGCGGCTTAGAAAAAGCAGTTCGGTTTTTAATGCCTGCATTATTTGTGTTGATGTTTTTACTGGTCGGCTATGCCATGACCACAGGCTATTATCCACAAGGTTTCTCTTTTTTATTTCAACCTGATTTTAGTAAATTAACAGGCAATGTGATTTTAACGGCGATGGGGCAAGCGTTTTTCTCGCTTAGTTTAGGGATGGGGGCGATTATGGTGTACGGCGCGTATTTACCAAAAAAAATCTCCATTGCCAAAACAGCCATCATTATTGCAGGGGCAGACACTTGTGTTGCCTTATTGGCAGGATTGGCCATTTTTCCGATTGTGTTTGCCAATGGACTCACGCCTTCGGATGGCCCTGGGTTAATTTTTAAAACTTTACCGATTGCATTTGGCGCGATGACAGGCGGCTGGTTGGTTGGGGTGTTGTTTTTCCTACTGTTGTTTTTTGCCGCCCTCACTTCCTCTATTTCTCTGATTGAACCTGCGGTGGCATGGTTGGTAGAAAGCCGTAAAATAAGCCGCTATACCGCCTGCATTTGGTCTGGTTTAATCACTTGGCTAGCAGGGATTGGTGTTGCTTTATCCTTTAATGTTTGGGCAAGTTTTACCTTGTTTGACAAAAACTTATTCGCGCTATTGGATTATTTAACCTCCAATATTATGTTACCAATCGGTGGATTTTGCATTGCCCTGTTTGCAGGCTGGATAATGAAACAACAGCATAGTGAAACAGAATTGGCTTTATCCAAGCCGCTGTTTTATCAAGTTTGGCAATTTTTAGTCTGCTATGTTGCACCCACGTCGGTGTTTTTAGTGTTTCTCCACGTCATCGGAGTTATCTAAATGACAGTCGTACAGAAAAGTGCGTTGGTTAAATTTTCCGCGCAGCAAATGTTTGATTTAGTAGATAATATTGAAGCTTACCCTGAGTTTTTGCCTTGGTGTGGTAGTAGCCGAATTCTCAGCCGCAGCCCTGAAATAGTTGAAGCGGAATTAGTCATTGCCAAAGCAGGCTTTCATAAATCCTTTGCCACCCGCAATAAAATTGACAAAGGTGGGCGAATTTATATCAGTTTACTCAACGGGCCGTTTACGTCTTTGGAAGGAATGTGGAATTTTATGCCGTTGCGCGAGGATGCTTGCAAAATTTCCTTAGATTTAGAGTTTGAAATGTCAGGAAAATTAGCTGCATTGGCGTTTGGAGCGGTGTTTAACCAAATTTGTAACACGATGGTCAGCTCGTTTACGGAACGTGCCAAACAGGTTTATGCTTAAAACGATGTTCACGGTAGAAGTCGCTTACGCCACCGCAACAAAGCAACTGATTCTTGCCTTGCAAGTCCCAGAAGGCACAACGGTTGCAGAGGCGATTGCCTTATCGAACATGGCTAAACATTTTCCAGAGGAGGATTTTTCCAAACCCGCAGTAGGAATTTTTAGTCAAGTGTGTGCATTAAACAAACCGTTAAAAGCGGGCGATAGAGTTGAAATCTATCGCCCTTTATTGTGTGACCCCAAACAAGCGCGGCGGGAGCGAGCGGCACGCTAATTACCGCCCAGATGTGGCTCTTGCTTTATCTGGGTTTAAATTTAACACAAGGGAAAACTGGGGATTTTTTCATCAATCTCTGCCATCAGGTGTTGGGTTTTTTCCAGCGCGGCTAAGATGTAGAGATAATTTTCTAAGTCTCCCGTGCTTAATTTTCGCTCTTTTCTATCTTTGAGCCATTTATTCGCTACTTGATAACCGCCGATGTGAAATTCCCAAACTTCGGGGGGTACATTGTCAAAATATTGAGTTTTGTTAATGTAAACTTTGTTATCTTTGTATTCGACTTTTTTAACAATACAATCGCCTGAAATATTAAAACAGCTATCGTTTTCAATATCTGCATTCATTAAATGAATGCTAACTAATTGCTCGCCTAAATCCGCTAATTGTTTAAATAAGTTTTTATCGCTGATTAAAGGCAGTCGCGGAAAATCTATTTTTAAGAATTCAGCGTAACGTTCACGATAAGTTGGGCTATGAAATACTGCATACATATAATGAAATACATCGAGTGCGCTAATCGTGGTTTCAAAATCACCTTTCTCTTCAATAATAAAGTTTAAGCTTAAACGAGATTTTAGGTCTTCAATAAAACTTTCAGAAAAATTAGCTTTGCGTTCTGTTTTTTGTTCTTCGTTATCCGAAACTAAATCATTAATTTTTATTGGATATAGGTAAAGGGGAAATAAATAAGTACGTTCTTTTGTTAAATTAGATACTGTGCAATCGTTTATAATTTCCTTGCTACAAAATATATGATGGAATTCTCGATTAACTTGACGATTAGCACATAAGCCTAAATTATTACCATTTAGCATATGCTGCATAACTCTTTCACGGCGGTGTACTGCAACGTGAGAATTATAGATAGTCCATCGCATATCAAAAGGTCTATATAGAATTGGGTGAATTTGTTTTTGCCAATTTTCAATTGAAAGATATTTCTTAGCATTTTCATAACTCCATTGATTTTGACTGCATAAACGGAATAGATTTCTTGCCTCGATTTCATTTTTAGTTGCTAATAAAGATTCTACTTTTTCTTTTGATTTTATTTTTGTCCATGATATTGCGAATTCATCGTGAGTCGTTACAATTCCAGGTGCTGGGTCGCCATTTATATTCATAACATAAGCAATTGAATAATAGTTTTGGTATTCTTGTAAGGCATCTTTATTTTGTGGAATAAATAAATAAAATGGTGCTTGTGGAGTTAATTCTGTCCATTCGGTCGATTTAATATCCTTTTCTTCTAACCATTGATATTTAGTTTTGCGCTCTCCATACAAATGCGCGTGATAGACTTTCGCCAGACCTTCCAGGTTTTTAAAACCTGGAAGGTCTTTTTTCTGATGCTTAACAAAAATCCCAATCGCGACCCCTTGCTGAATATCAAATACATTTTTATCGTTTGAGCCATCGGGATGTTTTTCTTTTTTCTTAGAATTGCCGTGTAAATCCACTAAATAGATTTCATCAAATTCCTGCATTAAGGCTTGGCGCATTCCCCTAAAGGTAGGATTATCTAAATAACCGTGATTAGTGACAAACCCTAAAATCCCATGTCCGGTTTTATGGATGCGCCATTGGGCAAAACGAATAAATTTAACGTAATCATCTTGTAACCATTTACCTTGTGCAGGTTTTGACAATTCAGGAAAATCTTTTTTATAGTCGTGAACAAGTTCTTTAATCCATTCGCCCATATTAGCTGAATGTCCTGAATAGGGCGGATTGCCTAAAATCACCATCACGGGCGTATCGCGTTTAACGGTATTGGCAGCATTTGCCTCATCGGATAAAAATTTTGCCATTTGTGGTTCGTGCATTTCATGGGCTTTATCTAAGGTATTGGTCAAAAAAACCCGCAGCCGCTCGTCTTTTTTAAAATCATAACCCAAGTCTTGCAACTGCAAACCCAGCTTCATGTGCGCAACCGTATAAGCTGCCATCAATAATTCAAATCCGTGAATACGCGGCAATAAATCCTGACTGACATAATCCGACCAACTACCTGCAACTTTTTTAGCTATTTGTGAATGAATATGCGCAATCACCGCATACAAAAACGTACCTGTTCCAGTGGCAGGGTCTAAAATTTGTACTTTATGCAGCCCGTCTTCAAGCCTAGACTCATCCGCTAAACCTTTTTTCAATTTAAACTTATCTTTCAACAGCCAATCAATAGAACGCACAATGTACGAAACCACCGGCTCAGGCGTGTAATAAACCCCGCGAATCTCGCGCACTTGCGGGTTGTAATGCTTTAAAAACGTCTCATAAAAATGCACTACTGGGTCTTCTTGGCGAGTGCGTTTGCCAAAATCCGCCAAAATCGCGCTAATATCGGCATGATTTAACACTTTCACTAAATGCTCAACCAACCACACCAAACCGTCATCCAAATCCACACCCGCCAGTTGATTGAACAAATCACGCAACAACGGATTGGTTTTTGGTACAAAGAAAATCGCAGTCAGGCGTGAAAAAGAAATCCCCCCTGCTCCCCCTTTTAAAAAGGGGGGTTGTTGATTTTCCCCCTTTCCTAAAGGCGGATTAAGGGGGATTTCTGTTTCCCCCTTTGCTAAAACGGGGGCAAATACTTCCCCCTTTGTTAAAGGGGGATTGAGGGGGATTTGATTATGGGGAATTTGACTGCACTTTGCCGCAAACAACCCATAACACACGGTTTGCGCCAGCATATCGGCAAATTCTTCAACCTTTAAAGTGTCAATCAACACACTGCGAAAACTATCCAATTGCCCATGCAATTTGCCGAATTTATCTTCATTTTGATACCCCTCCAAAATGGAAATTTTCATTTGCGTGGCGATATACGCCATTTTTTCAGCTAAATCTTCAGGGCTGCGTAAAGTGATAGATTGCGCTTCAATAAAGTTTTTTAGCAAATTTTCAAACTCAGCAAACCGTTCAGGATAGCGTTTTAATTTTCCTTTATCTTCCACCTCTGCTAATCGCACGGTGATTTTCGCCTGATAATGATTGCTCTCAAAGTCTTTCACATACCAACGAAACTCCAAATAATCGGTCAAAATCACATTATCCAACGCCTTGAAATAACGCACTAATTGTTCAGATTCTTGCGTTTTGTCTAAATCCACGCCAATAGTTTTCGCTTCGATATAACCCACAGGCACAACGCCTTGTGCGACCTCAAAATCCGGCGAATTGCATTCTAAGCGGCGCGGTTCGTTAGTCACCCGAAAATCTGGCAACAGCGCGTTTAACAATTGCTGCAAGGCGGGGCGGTAAGTGTGTTCTGTGGCATTGCCGCTTTGTAAGTGAACGGCAACGGTGTCGAGATAAGATTGAATAGCTAACATAGGCAACGCTGGGGGAGGTGTAAATCTGCGCCCTTCTTTGGTAAAGGAGGGCAGGATGTGTTTTTATCGCTTTAACCCTGTTGTCTGAGCAGCAGCATTTTTTTGGTTTCTGCAATGGCTTTGGCAGGATTTAAGCCTTTCGGACAAGTATCGGTACAGTTCATAATGGTATGGCAACGATACACTTTAAACGGGTCTTCTAACTCATCCAAGCGTTCGCCCGTAGTTTCATCGCGCGAATCTACCAGCCAGCGGTAAGCCTGCAACAACACCGCAGGCCCTAAATAACGTTCACTATTCCACCAATAACTGGGGCAACTGGTTGAGCAACACGCACACAGCACACATTCATACAAGCCATCTAATTTTGCCCGTTCCTCTTTACTTTGTAAGCGTTCTCTGTCAGCAGGCGCGGGTGTTTGCGTTTCTATCCACGGTTTAATCGACGCATATTGGGCATAAAAATGGCTCATATCTGCGACTAAGTCTTTGATAACACTCAAATGCGGCAACGGGAAAATTTTAATTGTCCCTGCATAGTCGCTGATAGCTTTCGTGCAAACCAAGGTATTTTTGCCATTGACATTCATCGCGCACGAGCCACACACCCCTTCGCGGCAGGAACGGCGAAAAGTTAAACTGCTGTCGATGTCATTTTTGATTTTTAAAATCGCATCCAACACCATTTCACCGCACTCATCCAAGTCCAGATGATACACATCAATGCGTGGATTTTCGTTTGTATCAGGATTAAAGCGATACACTTCAAAACGTTTCAGGCGTTTTGCTGTGGCAGGCGGGGGAAATTCTTTTCCCGCTTGCAAACGGGAATTTTTCGGTAAAGCAAATTCAGCCATTAATAAACCCTCTTTTTTGGTGGAATAACCTGCACTTCATCGGTCAGCGTGTAAAGATGAACGGGGCGATAATCAAGGCGCACTTGCTCGTTTTCTAACCAAGTCAAGGTATGTTTTAACCAATGTTCATCATCGCGTTCAGGATAATCTTCTCGCGCATGACCACCCCGACTTTCGGTGCGATTAGCGGCGGCGGCAATAGTGACGGTGGCTTGTGCCAGCAAATTATCCAATTCTAAGGTTTCCACTAAATCGGTATTCCAAATCAACGAATCATCACTGACTTGCACGTCCGAAAAACGCTGGCGCACCTGTTGTAATTGGGTTATTCCTTCTGCCAAAACATCACCTGTTCTAAAAACGGTCGCGTGAGTTTGCATGGTTTTTTGCATCGCCAACCGAATTTCAGCGGTTTTTTGCGTTCCTTTGGCATGACGAATTTTATCAAAACGGGCTAATGCTGCATCACACGCATCGGCTTTTAACAAACTGTGCGCGGTGCGGGGTTTGATTAATTCCGCACAACGCAATGCTGCCGCCCGTCCAAACACCACCAAATCCAGTAACGAATTTGAACCTAAGCGATTCGCGCCATGAACGGACACACACGCCGCTTCACCGATTGCCATTAAACCAGGAACAATGGCATCAGGATTGCCGTCTTTTAAAGTGACCACTTCGGCTTTGTAATTGGTGGGAATTCCGCCCATGTTGTAATGCACGGTGGGCAAAATGGGAATCGGTTGTTTGGTCACATCCACCCCTGCAAAAATCCGCGCGGTTTCGGAAATACCAGGTAAGCGTTCTTTGATAATCGCGGGGTCTAAATGTTCGATATGTAAAAAAGCATGGTCTTTGTCTTTGCCTACGCCCCGCCCTTCCAAAATTTCTACCATAATCGCTCGGCTAACCACATCACGCGAGGCTAAATCTTTGGCATTCGGGGCATAGCGTTCCATAAAACGCTCGCCTTCGGAATTGGTTAAATAGCCACCCTCCCCTCTCACACCTTCGGTAATTAAACAGCCTGCGCCATAAATGCCTGTGGGATGGAATTGCACAAACTCCATATCCTGCAACGGCAAGCCTGCGCGTAACACCATCGCATTGCCATCGCCTGTGACGGTATGGGCGGAGGTACAGGAAAAATAGCAGCGTCCATAACCGCCTGTAGCTAACACCGTGCTATGCGCTCGAAACAGGTGCAATGAGCCATCTTCTAAACACCACGCTAACACGCCCTTGCATTCGCCGTTGTCCATGATTAAATCCAAGGCAATGTATTCGACAAAAAACTCCGCTTGGTGTTTAAGTGCTTGCTGATACAAAGTGTGCAAAATCGCATGACCTGTGACATCGGCTGCTGCACAAGTGCGTTGCGCCGTGCCTTCACCAAAATGGGTGGTCATGCCACCGAAAGCCCGTTGATAAATTTTGCCTTCGTCAGTGCGTGAGAAAGGTACGCCGTATTGCTCTAATTCGATAATGGCAGGAATTGCTTCGCGACACATATATTCGATGGCATCTTGGTCGCCCAGCCAATCTGAGCCTTTTACCGTGTCATACATATGCCACCGCCAATCATCCTCGCCCATATTGCCTAAAGCAGCACTGATACCGCCTTGCGCAGCGACTGTGTGGCTGCGAGTGGGAAAAACTTTTGACAAACACGCGGTTTTTAAGCCTTTTTCCGCCATCCCTAAGGTAGCGCGTAATCCTGCACCGCCTGCACCAACCACCAGCGTATCGTAATAATGGGTTATGAGTTTAGATTGGGTCGTCATACTATGCCTTTGGTTTTAAAAGACTTTTTTAAAAGTTAGAAATTTATGAGTGCTTAGTGTTTTCTGTGAGGGTGGGCGTGATGCCGTCTATGAGAATGCGTTGATTTTTTTGCGACTGACTCTTCGGGTAAAACCAGCTCCTCTTCTGCTTCCAACACTTCTTCCGAGTCTGCCAATTGGGCTATTTCAATCAATTGCTCACCTGGAGTTTTTTCTTCAAACTCAGGTTCTTTATCAATATTCACTAAGTTTATTGCCACTTTGCCAATTCCTGCTTGCACTAAGCCAATTTCTTTCGCGGCGGCATAGGATAAGTCAATGGCTAAACGCCTTACATAGGGGCCTCGGTCATTAATGGTGACAATCACCGAATCGTGGGTTCGTAAATTCACCACTTCCACTTGTGAACCAATTGGTAAAGTGCGGTGCGCGGCGGTTAATTTATTTTTATCATATCGGTCACCGTTAGCGGTTTTTCTGCCCTGAAATTTATTAGAATAATAACTGGCTAACCCTGTTTCATTTGCTGCACACTCTGTGGCAACCGTTAAGCTGAAAAAACAAAGTGTGTAAGCGGCTACGGTGTGTATTTTTTTTAGCATCATGATTTAAGTTACATAAAATTGTTGTCTAAAAGCAACATTATACCTAAAAAAAGCAACCACATTCAAAATAACCACGTTTACGCTTTAACTTTTTAAGAGGGGGTTAGAAAATCCAAGCGGATTAAATTGCTCTAATAACTGCAATAATGCCGCCGCTTTGTCAAAACTTTCCTGATATTCAGCGGCTAAGACCGAATCGTACACAATGCCACCGCCTGCCCAAAAACGGATAGTTTTGTCAGAATGCACAAAAGTTCTAATCGCGATATTGCTGTCCATATTGCCATTAAAATCAATATAACCTATCGCGCCACAATACACCCCACGCCGATGCGGTTCAATTTCTTCAATAATTTCCATCGCGCGAATTTTCGGTGCGCCTGTAATTGAGCCACCCGGAAAACAACTGCGCAATAAATCCAGCGCGTGTTGATTTTCGGCTAATTGTCCTTTAATGGTGCTGACCAAATGATGCACGGTGGTGTAAGTTTCAATGGCAAATAATTTTGGCACATGAACCGAACCAACCGTGCAGCGTTTGCTGATGTCATTGCGCAATAAATCCACAATCATTACATTTTCAGCTCGGTCTTTGGGATTGGTTTGTAAATCGGTGATGTGCTGTTGGTCTATTTGTATATCTGCATGGCGGCGGCGTGTGCCTTTAATCGGTTTTGTTTCCACTTCACCTGTACGAACTTTTAAAAACCGCTCAGGTGAAGAACTTAAAATCTGCACTTGCGGTAAATTCAGATAAGCACTAAACGGCGCGGGATTAATTTTACGCAACGCTTGATAGGCAAGCCAAGGGTTTCCGTCACAACTGCAAGCAAAGCGTTGGGTTAAGTTAATTTGATAACAATCGCCTTCGGTTAAATAAAACTTAATTTTTTCAAACGCTCGCGCATAATCGCTGGCACTCATATTTGACTGCACGGCGGAAGTAATTTGAAAAAAGTCGGTGCTTGTGACTGCGGGCAAACAACTAAATTGCGCAATTAACCCTTGCCAAGCGGCATCGGCTATATCCCAACCGACTAAATAGCTTTGCTGTTGCTGATGGTCAACAATCACCGCCCAATCATAAATACCAATTGCCATGTCAGAAATATTTTCTGCATCATTTGCTAAAATAGGCAATTTTTCTAAACGGCGGGCTAAGTCATAACTAAAATAACCTAACGCGCCGCCATGAAAAGGCAGCTCAGTTAAAATAGTGCGCCCTGTTGCGAGTAAATGGTGTTTAACTAAATGAAAAGGGTCTTCTTTAGAAAAAGAAGTTTTGCCTTGTGCGGTGATTTTTGTCGCGCTGCGGTCTGTTTCAAAAGTACAGCTAGGATGACAACTGAAAATATCATAACGCCCTTGTTGGCTATAGGGATAGCCACTGTCTAAAAAAATCGCCCAAGGTTGTGCAGCAATCTGGGCAAATAGTGGCGCACTGTCGGCAAAATAAGGCAAGCGGTATTGAAGAAATTGGCAAGCTGACATAAATAAAGATTATAAAGTGAAAGTGCGACTTAATTCAGCCACCGCAACAGCAGGAGCGCAATCGGCAATGGTCATTTCAGAAACGGTTAGGGCAGTGGGGAAAAAGTCGCTAAAATTCTGATAAGGCAGTTTTAAATCCGCTGCAATTTCCTGGACTAAAAATCGCCCAACGCCCGCGCCAACAAAATAAATTTCCTCAACCGCGCACACTCTGGAAAGCTGGCGTAAACAAGCTTGTTGCAGTTGTGCTTTTTGCTGTTGTTTGAATTGACAAGCCAGTTGCTGATAGGTCGCTAACTCAAGGTCTACAAAATCCTGTCCTATCATCCGTGCAAGACGTTTGGCACTGGCAAATAGATTTTTTTCGCCGCCATCGGCAGGTTCGGTTTGGTCGTGTGCTTCCTGCAAATCCCCTGTTAAGCGATACACGTCCGCCATCGTGGCAAAATATTCTGCCATTAAGCCTGTCGGTTGTCCGTGAAAATAAACGCTTTGACTGACCGCCATCAGCGCGGTGCGCACAATCCCTGTATAAATCAGTTCTTGCGATTGCAAACGTTGAGAATCGGTAAAACCCATCGCTTGCACTGCCTGATTTTGACATAACAACACATCACTGGTCGTGCTGCCAATATCGACAAATAACCCAGTCGGTATTTTTTGTGCCACAACCGATGCACTGGCTAGCCAATTGGTTGAGGCAATATCCTCATAATCCTGCGCTGTTACTTTTTCTAGGGCAAGAATCCCTTGTTTTCCCGCATAAATAAACAGCGTTTGTTGCGGTAAATAATTGTGCATCGTATGAATAATCGCCGCAACCCCTGCATCACGGCTGACAAAAAAGTCCACTAATTCGCCGGTCATAGTTAGCGTGTGATGACGTATCGTTGTGGGCAATAAGGGTAAAATTTGTTTAACTGCCAGTTCTAAATAAATCAAGCCGCGCCACAACGGGCAAGGTTGCTGATAAATCGCAAGTACCTCCCCTTTTTCATTCAACAATGCCGCTTTTAAATGCGCCCCACCTATATCCCAGCCAACGTTAAACGTCATTTTCTCTATCCTGTGCAAGGGTGACTTTAACCACTTGATTTGAAGTTGCTTGTAATTGTTCAGTTCCCTGCCCTAAAACAGCCGCAGCAACATTGATGCCTAATGCGGGGGCAATGCCTGCATAAGAGCTGGTTAAACGGGGATTAATTTCCAGCACCCATAATTTTTTGTCTTGCTGAATCAAATCAATGCCAACATAGCCGTATAAATCAGGTAAGGCGGCGGCAATTTGTTTCACTAAGGCTTGATAAGGCGCGGTTGCTTGGCAATTTACTTCACACGCCAGCAAGCGAAACTGTTGATTTTCCAACTGAATTTTCTGGCGATTCACACACAATAAATGCCCGATTCCTTTTTTAAATAATACCGATAAACTTAATGCCTCGCCGACCAGATAAGGCTGAATAATTGCATTATCGGGTTGTTTAATTTGAGAAAATTGCACCGCTAACGCTTGCGCAGTTGCAAAAAACCAACTGTTTTCACAGCCCACCCCATCACGACTTTTAACCACCGTCGCGCCCGTAAAACTGCCGTCATAGTCCATTAAACACTGCGTGGCAACGGTTGCAATGCCCTGTGCGCTTAACAATTGAAAGGTTAGCCATTTATCGGCGGTTTTTGCAATCGCGCTGGACGGCGATGACAATGCTAATTTTCCTGATTTTTCAACCTGTTGGGCAAAGTCAAATAACACGTTAGCGGTTTCAGGGGCAATCAACCACACCGCATCACAGCTTGGCAGAATTTGTTGAAAAACGTTCATCGCTTGCTGTTGTGCGCTGACCCACACCACGCTGACTTTTGCAGGTAACGCCTTGGAAGATTCACGCCAGTCTTGCATGATAATGATTTCATGTTCTGGCAATGCCGCAAAATCAGCAAGCAAAGCGTGTAACATCAATCTGCCTTCGGTGGCTAAACTGGGCGGCAACGGCTGTTGCGAAAAACCACCACCACACAGATATTCAAAAATCAGAATTTTCATTGCAACTAAACTAAGGCAAAAAACGTGCTATTGTAGCACTTTGCTTACCGTTTCCCCGTTGTTTTGTGATGCAATTAATCCCCGTTCTCGATATAAAAGATGGCATTGTGGTTCATGCCAAACTTGGTTTACGCGCTCAATATGCCCCGATTCAATCGCCATTATGTGCCAGTTCAGCGGTTGTTGAGGTGATAAATGCTTTTTTAACCGTTGCGCCATTTAAAATAGTTTATATTGCCGATTTAAATGCGATTATGCAAAACGGCAATAACACCCCGTTACTCAAGGACTTATTACAGACTTATCCACAGCTTACGTTTTGGATAGACAGCGGTTATCAAGCCCAGCCGCATTTTTTATCTTGTTTTTCCAATTATCAAGCGGTGTTAGGCAGTGAAAGCTACAGCACTGAAAAATTGCCTACGTTGGCTTTATTTGAAAAAAACTTTGTTTTGTCGCTGGATTTTGCCAACCAGCCCTTAGGCGCGGCGCGTCTGTTTACTGACCCCAGTTTGTGGCCTGATAAAATTATTATTATGACCTTAGTGCAGGTTGGCAGCGGTTTAGGGGTTGATAGTGAAAAACTGAAAAAATATCAAGCGTTAGGAAAAAACAAAACGCTGATTGCCTCAGGCGGGATTCGTGATAAAGCCGATGTGCTTGCCTTAAAAGAAAGTGGGATTGCTTATGCGTTATGCGCCAGTGCCTTGCATAGCGGCGCAATTACGGCAGCTGATTTTGCTTTTTTCTAAGCCTGCACAAATTCAATTGTGTAAATAATAAAGTCCAGTGAAAAGGATGTGCAAATTCTTTACGGTTGATGCGTTTGCTTACGTCAGCAGCATCCTCTAACAAGCGCAGCTTATCGCGTTAAAATTTCGTTTTCAGCGGATAATGCAATTGAATGGTGGTAAAGTCTTTGTCGTTATGTAACAGCAAACAATCATAGTGCAAAGCCGTTGCTGCGATAATGCAATCATTAATTTTTCGGACAGTCAGTCCTTTTTTGCGTAAATTTCGATATATTTCAGCCGCATACAGCCACAAAGCGTCCTTTATTTCCAACATCACTAAAGCTTGTAAATACGTTTGTGTGAGTTTATGTTCTTTGTCATTGGCAATGCCTTGTAGAACTTCTGTCAAAATCACACCGCAAATGGCAATCTCGGCTTCTTGAGCAATTAATCTTTCAAGTGTTGCAACGTGCGGTAGCTCTTTTCCATTAAAAAAGTCAATCCAAACGCTGGTATCGACAAGAATCATAACGTTTGATTTTCGCGTAAGGCTTCCAAATCACCTTCCCAGTGAATTTTGCCTTTCAATTCCAATAACTTTTTTTGGGTTTCGCGGCGAATCAGCTCGCGTAACGCATAATCCAGCAATTCACGTTTACTTTTAAGGTGCGTAATTTGCAAAGCTTGTTCGACGATGTCTTTATTTAGCACAACTTGTGTGCGTACAGTATTTGTTTCCACGATGGACTCCGATAAAGTGTGAATTGGGATGAAAAGGATGTAATTTTGGTTGCTTAAAAATTTATAGGCTTGTAGGAACTAACAAAACACTGCATTAATAACTCTCATAATCCTGCGCGATAAGCTTCGATTTCTGCTTCAATCTCTTTTTCGGTTATGTTTTGTAATTGCGGCAAGCTTTGCGTTTCTTTAAATAATGCCTGCCATTTGGCGAGTTTATTTTGTAAAACGGCTTCTGTGGTGATAAAAATTAATAGTTTTTCACCTGCGGCAAAAGGCACATCCGATAATACTAAACGATGCGAATTATCCATGACCATTTCTGTTTTGAGTACGTTAAGCATATTGTTACCTTAAAAAATAGTGCGCATAAAACGCGGTGAAATCTTATGTTGCGATTGATGCGCTATTGCATTATTCTTGAATAAGTCCAAAAATCCATTTAATCCACCCCGAAATTGTAGAGGCTCTGCGCTCAAATGTAGAATCTTTCACAACTTTATATAATCCAGATTCTTTCATTATCTTCACAACCTCACTTTCACTTGGCGGAGAATTTTTGTCAAAATAAAGACTTAATGCTTTATTAAAAGCTAAATGGGAAAGAATTAATTTAACAAATTCTAATTGTCGGTTTGATATTGATAAATTAAATAACTTCTTTCCATTTTCAGTTAAAGAAAAGCGAATTTTATCATCTTGATAATTTTCATTATTATCTTTATAAATCAATCCCAAGTATCTACCTGCATTTGTATAATAATCGGTTTGTCTATCAGAAAAATTATAGAGTTGTGTAATATATTTTTTTCCTAAGCTCTTATTTTTATTTAATTGCTCACATAAGTTTATAACGCGCTCAAAAGAGTCTGCTTGTGGAAAAGAAATCTCTGGTTCTGCTATTATTGTCGCTTCATGGAGTATTTTTTGAATGATTTCAGTATTAATATCCTCCTCTCTAATAATATATTTCTTTTGCTTAATGAGTTGTATAGAGTTATAACAATTAATATTTTCAAATGCGTATTCTCTAAAATGAAAAATTCCATTTGAATATGTTAAGAAAACTGTTTTTACAGGCTTTCTCATTTTATTAGA